>SPJK01045374.1_pt1 | contig 19315 bp, 18 predicted proteins | sample 3741771 | NCBI WGS metagenome assembly SPJK01 (sample SAMN10925997, study PRJNA522277) | cold seep metagenome | isolation source: Elba SIP-enriched marine methane seep metagenome, extraction at timepoint T2 | place: Italy: coast of Elba, Mediterranean Sea
AAACTGCAAGCTTTCAAATTGATCCGGCTGTGCTTCGGCTTCATCCTGAGGAAAAACTAGCTTCAACTCGTTGCCGCGCAGCTGTTTCAGTGGCGCATTGGCTTTCGGACTGACACAGATCCAGTCCAGCCCCTCGGGGGCTTTGATGGTGCCATTTGTCTCGACCCCGATTTCAAAGCCAGCTGCTTTCAAGGCTGCGATGGCATTCGGATCAAGCTGCAATAGCGGTTCGCCGCCCGTGCAGATCACATAAGGCTGCCCGCCGCGCGATGAGGCCACGGACCACACCGCAAGAACGTGGTCGGCAAGCGCCTGCGCGCCTTCAAACTTGCCGCCATTCTCGCCATCGGTTCCGACAAAATCGGTGTCGCAAAAATTGCAGACAGCGCGGACCCGGTCGCGCTCCAGCCCGGACCAGAGATTGCACCCGGCGAAGCGCAGGAAAACAGCGGCTCGCCCGGCCTGTGCGCCCTCGCCTTGCAACGTGACATAGGCTTCTTTGACGGAATAAATCTTCATGCCGCGACCTGTGCCTGCCATTTCTCATAGCCCCTGGCGCGCAGCTCACAGGCCGGGCACGTGCCACAACCATAGCCCCAGGCATGGCGCTGGGTGCGGTCGCCGAGATAGCAGGTATGGGTCTCTTCGATCACCAGGTCGACCAGGGCCTGACCACCAAGCGATGTCGCCAGGTCCCAGGTCTCGGCCTTGTCGAGCCACATCAGCGGGGTCTCGATGCTGTAAGGCCGGTCCATGCCGCGCGCCAGCGTCAGCGCCTGGGCGTCCATGGTTTCTCGCCGACAATCCGGGTAGCCGGAATAATCCGTCTCACACATGCCGCCGACCAGGGTGGTAATGCCGCGCCGCCAGGCAATGGCGCCGGCCAGAGTGAGGAAGAGCAGATTGCGTCCCGGCACAAATGTGTTCGGCAAGCCGCTCTCCGCAATCTCGATTTCAGTTTCAGACGTCATCGCGGTGTCGCTGATTTCGCCGAGGACTGAAACATCGCACATATGGTCTTCGCCAAGCTTGCCAGCCCAGTCTGGAAAGTTCGATTTCAACGCAGAAATCACCTTCGGCCGGCACTCCAGTTCAACCGAATGTCGCTGGCCATAATCGAATCCGACCGTCTCGACCCGGTCATACCGGGCGAGAGCATGGGCGAGACAGATTGTGGAATCCTGCCCTCCGGAAAATAAAACCAGCGCGGAAGTGTGGGTCATTTGTTCGTGTCACTCTCAATTGTCACCGCAGTCGCAGGACTTTCGCATCATATCAGGGCCGTGCACCAATTGTCACACACAGACGTCACAAACGACTCCAAATGACGCCAATTGGTTGACAAAGACCCTTGTCTGCCTGTGTCATGTGCATGCGAACCCACCCAGGCAAGATGGGATGGTCGTCAGGAAACGCAAACGCAGCAGGTGCTGAAATTTCGATCGCCTGCAATGTTTAGATGGTGGTTGCCGCACCGCATGCAGACCTGACGGACAAGTCTTAAGGCGCCTTTGGCGCCTCAAGGGGCCCCGCGACGCGCGGGGAGAGAGGGGAAGGACGATCCGTTCGGGTCGTCCTTCTTTCATTTACAGGCAAACCGCTTATGTTGAGCGAAGACCTGTTCCAAGGAGATTCGTGATGATCCGAACCAGCCTTTCCGCCCTTTCCATCGCCCTGCTCGCCGCGTGTGGCGGACAAGCTGCAGCCCCTGAAGCAGCCGCCGATGGATCGCTGACGTCCAGCGATGAATTGAAGCTTGTGCCGATTGCCGAGGAGCTCGAGTTTCCGTGGGGCATGGCGGCCTTGCCGAATGGCGACTTGCTGGTGACAGAGCGCGAAGGTCGGTTGCGGCGGATCTCAGGCGATGCGCTGGTCGACGCGCCAATTGCCGGGCTGCCGGAGGATATTCTGGTCGAAGGTCAGGGCGGCCTGCTCGGCATTCTGCTCGACCCGGATTTTGCGACCAATCGCAAACTCTATCTGACCTATTCCAAGGATATGGGCGAAACGAACACGACGGCGGTCATATCCGCGACCCTGTCCGACGATGCCGGCAGCCTCAGCGACGTCAACGAGATCTTCCTCGGCGAACCGCGGGAAACGACTTATCACTACGGATCACGTCTTGCCTTCCTGCCGGATGGCTCGCTGATCGTGACGCTGGGCGATGGTTATCGCTATATGCAGGACGCCCAGGATCCGAATCTTCTGCACGGCAAAATCGCCCGCATCATGCCGGATGGTTCCGTACCAGACGACAATCCGTTTGCGGGCGGCGGCGGCAATCCTGCGGTCTGGTCTTATGGCCACCGCAATGTGCAAGGCCTCGTCTATCACGCAGCCAGCGGCATCCTGTTCGCGCATGAGCACGGCCCGAAAGGCGGCGACGAGCTCAACGTGATCAATCCCGGCAACAATTATGGCTGGCCGACCATTACCTATGGCATCAATTATGATGGCAGCATCATCACCGATGAAACCGAAGCGCCTGGCCTGGAACAACCAGCCGTCAAATGGGTCCCGTCAATTGCCCCATCCGGCATGGCCGTAGTTGAAACGACAGGTTTTGAAGACTGGTCCGGCGATCTCCTGATCGGCGCCATGGACGGGCCCCGCGGTCAGAAACTGGTACGTGTCGACATTGGCGCTGACGGCAGTGTCGGCGATACGCAAGACCTGCTGGCTGACCTGCAAACCGGCTTCAGAGACGTGATCTCCACGCCGGACGCGATCTATATCGCCACCAATATGCTGGATGGGATCGTCTACCGCGTCGAAAAAGCCGAATAGGCGCTAGACCCCGCGCCGCGATCGCAGCGCCGTGGCGAGCGTGCCATCATCGAGATGGTCAAGCTCGCCGCCGACCGGCACCCCATGCGCCAGGCGTGTGACCTCTGTGCCGAGGCCTTCGAGCTGTTCCGCAATATAATGCGCCGTGGTCTGGCCATCGACCGTGGCGTTGAGCGCCAGGATCACTTCGCGCACGCCGCCTGCCTTGATGCGATCGATCAGCAGGCCGATGGTCAGGTCTTCCGGACCGACCCCGTCCAGCGCGCTCATAACGCCGCCCAGGACATGATAGCGGCCACGAAACGCGCCCGCGCGTTCGAGCGCCCAAAGGTCAGGCACATCTTCAACCACACAGATCAAGCCATCATCCCGGCCCGTGGCCTGACAAACCGCGCAGGGTTGCAGCGTGTCATAATTCCCGCAGGTCCGGCATTGCTCGATCTTGTCAGCAGCATCGGCCAGCGCTTCGGCCATCGGCCGCAAAAGTGCGTCCTGGCGCTTCAAAAGGAACAAGGCAGCCCGGCGGGCCGACCGCGGGCCCAGCCCTGGCAATCGCGCGATCAGATCGATCATGCGCTGGATTTCTGGTCCTGCAGACGACTTGCTCATGGCGGCTAATGTGAGGGACTCGCGCGGCGAAGCAAGAGCCAGCTCTCAGATCGACCGGAATTCCTTGGCAGGCTCCATTTTTAGGGTTATTACCCTAGAAAACAAAATGGGAGGTAACCTTGGCCGATACGCTGCAGACTTTAGACGAATCCGGAATTCCAGATCCGTATAGCTTACCGCTGGAAACACTGGACGTCTCGAAAGCCGAGATTTTCGAGGCCAATGCGCAGGGCGAATATTTCCGTCGTCTCCGCAATGAAGATCCGGTGCATTATTGCCCTGACAGCCCGTTTGGCCCGTTCTGGTCAATCACCAAATACAATGACATCATCGCTGTGGATTCCAATCACAAGGTGTTCTCGTCGCAGGACAATATCGTCATTGGTGACGCGCCCGAAGGCATGGAAACGCCCATGTTCATTGCGATGGACGGCTCAAAACATGTGACCCAGCGCAAGACGGTCAGCCCGGCGGTGGCGCCATCACAGCTTTCCGAAATTGAGGCCCTGATCCGCCAGCGCGTCTGCAACATTCTCGACAGTCTGCCGGTCAATGAAGAGATCAACTGGGTCGAGCTGGTCTCGAAAGAGCTGACCACGCAAATGCTCGCCACCCTGTTCGATTTCCCATTCGAAGACCGCCATCTCCTGCCTTACTGGTCGGATGTTGCGACGACGTCCGAAACCGTCGGGATCGAAGTCGATATGGACCAGCGCATGAAGACGCTGGAGGAGTGTTACGCCTATTTCGCCCGGCTTTGGCACGAACGCGCGGCGCAACCAAAGAAATTCGACTTCATCTCCTTGCTGGCCCACAATCCCGAAACCGCAGACATGGTGAATGACCCGCAGGAGTTCCTGGGCAATCTCATTCTGCTCATCGTCGGCGGCAATGACACGACGCGAAATTCTATCAGCGCTGGCGTTGTCGAGCTCAATCGCAACCCGGACGAGTTTGCCAAGCTCAAGAGCGATCCATCCCTGATCCCGAACATGGTTTCGGAGATTATCCGCTTTCAAACCCCGCTCGGCCATATGCGCCGCAATGCGCTCGAAGACGTTGAGGTTGGCGGCAAGACCATCCGCAAGGGCGACAAGGTGATCATGTGGTACATTTCCGGCAATCGCGACGAGACGGTGATTGAAGACCCGGACCGGTTCTGGATCGACCGCCCGAATGCCCGCCGCCACCTGTCCTTCGGTTTCGGCGTCCACCGCTGCATGGGCAACCGGGTTGGCGAGATGCAGCTGCGCATCCTGTGGGAAGAAATCCTCAATCGCTTTGACAGGATCGAACTGGTTGGGGAGCCAGAGCGTGTGCTGTCCAACTTTGTGATGGGCTACACCAATGTACCGGTCATTGTCCGCCCGAAAGCCGGATGAAGACCCGGGACCGCATCCTGAAAACGGCGCGCGAACTGTTCAACGCGCGTCGCTTTGGCAATGTCACCACCGCCGACCTCGCGGCGGAATGCGGCATTGCCGAAGGCAATCTCTGGTATCATTTCAAGAACAAGCGCGCTTTGCTTGAAGCGCTGAGTGACGGTTTTCTGGACGAGGTGGAGCACCGGCTCGCCCTTTTACCCAGTGACGAAACCCGTGTCCTGGAAGATTATGCCAGCATGATCGAAGCGCTGGTGTCGGAAATCCGCCGTTACCGCTTCCTGTATCGCGACCAGGCCGATTATGGCGAACATACCGATCAGCTTCTGAAACGCCTGCCCGGTATTTATCGCGATACGCTGGCGCAGTTTCAGACCTTCCTGCATGCCATGGTCAAAGCTGGCCACCTCAACATGGACCGCGAGCGCTTGCCGGAGCTGGCCACAAACATGGTCATCATTCTGCGCTACCATCTCGAATTCCTGCGCGAGAGCGGCGCCGATAGCGATATCGGATCTGGCGCCGTGGCGAGCGCCGTGCAGCAGCACCTGACCCTGTTCAGGCACGCGCTAACGCCCGACGCTGCCACCCAACTCGACGCAGCGCTCAGCGACCGATTGCTCAACGCGTAAAAAACCCGATCCATCAACAAGATGCCGCCTTTCTCTCAAGGCCGAACGCGTTACATTGGTCCTGTGCAAAGCAGGAAATCGCCATGGCCGTAGGGCATGAAGGTCAGGAAATCTTGATCAAGGACGCCTTGGTGTTTCTCTTGGCGGCCGGCTTGGTTGTGCCGATCCTGCGCGCCTTGAAACTGCCGGCCGTCGTCGCGTTTATCCTGGCCGGGATTGCGCTTGGCCCGAGCGGCTTCAGCGCCTTTAGCGAGCAGCTGCCGCTTCTCGAATATTTGACCATCTCCGATCCCGCAGCCGCGGCGCCATTTGCAGAGCTCGGCGTGCTCTTCCTGCTCTTCCTGCTCGGGTTGGAATTGTCTTTCGAAAAGCTCTGGGCATTGAAGCGCACCGTGTTCGGGGCCGGCACGATGCAGGCACTGCTCAGCGCGATCATTATCGGCTATGTCGCCTATTTGCTTGGCCAACCCCCGGCGGCTGCCGCGATTATCGGCCTGGCGCTGGCGCTGTCATCAACCGCCATTGTCATGCAGGTCCTGACCGAGAAAAAACTCGCCGCAGGCCCGGTCGGGCGAACAGCTTTGGGCGTGTTGCTGTTCCAGGACATCCTGGTGGCGCCAATCCTGATCTTTGTCGGCTTTACCGCCAGCCAAAGCGATGCGGGCCTGGTTGCCGTGCTTGGCCAGGCGCTGCTGAATGGATTGATCGCCCTATTGGTCATTTTCGTCATCGGGCGCTTCCTACTGCGCCACCTGTTCCGCCTGGCCGCGCATGCCGGGGGACGGGACTTCCTGATGGCGATCACGCTGCTGACCGTGGTCGGGGCGTCCGTCATCACCGCCAATGCCGGTCTGTCTCTGGCGCTGGGGGCGTTTCTCGCCGGCCTGTTGCTGGGCGAGACCGAGTTCAAACACCAGACCGAAATCGATCTCGAACCGTTCAAGGGTTTGCTGCTCGGCCTGTTCTTCCTGACCGTCGGCCTGGCCATCGATATCAGCGTCGTGGTCGATAATTGGCCAATGGTGTTTGGCGGTCTATTGGCGCTGCTCGTCATCAAAGCCCTGATCGCGCTCATCGCGGTGCGGATTTTCTCAGGCACCTGGCCCGTCGCGGTGGAAGCCGCATCCTTGCTCGCACCGGCTGGCGAGTTCGCCTTTGTCATTTTCGGCGCGGGCCTGGCCGCCGGCACGCTCCTGGCCGAGACCACAACGGTGCTGACCGCGATTGTCGCCCTGTCCATGCTGATCGTCACAATCAGCTGGCGCGGCGGCATCTGGCTGGCCGGGCGCGTGACACCAAAAGGCGAAACACATCCCCTGCCTGACGATTTCAGCGATGCCGAGGGGCATGTCATCGTCGCCGGCTTCGGCCGCGTCGGCCGCGCCGTGGCGCACATCCTGGACCGCGAGCAGGCGGAAATTGTCGGACTGGAGACCAACCCCAATCGCGTCGCCCAACAACGACGCGACGGCTGGCATGTCTATTTCGGCGATGGCGGGCGCGAGGAAGTGTTGCAGAAAGCCGGACTGGCCCACGCCGGCATGGTGGTGGTCACCCTCGACGATGCCAGCCGCGCAGAATCCATGGTCAGGACCGCCCGCCGCGGCCGCCCGGATGTGCCGATCCTCGCCCGCGCGCGCGACGCTGACCATGCCCGGTCGCTGTACACGGCGGGTGCCACTTATGTCATCCCGGATGCGATTGAAGCGGGCTTGCAGATGTCTGCGCGAGCGCTGGAGGAAATGGGCTACGAGACCGAAACCGTACGCGCTCTGATCGCGTCAGAACGCGAGACGGAATACCAGATGGCCGATGAGAATGTCGCCGAAAAAGACGAAGACTAGAACGGCATCTTGAAGCCAGGCATCATGCCGCCAAAGCCAGCCGTAGCTTCTTTCATCGCCGCTTCCATGGCCTGATCGAGATTCTTGCGCGCTTCGCGATGCGCGGCTTTGACCAGGTCTTCCACAATCTCGGCATCATCAGACATCAGCGACGGATCGATCTTGATCGAGACCAGTTCGCCCTTGCCCTTGAGCGTCACCGCGACGAGCCCGGCGCCGGCAATGCCCTCCGCTTCGGTTTGCTCGATCTTGGCCTGCGCATCCTGCATCTTGGACTGCATTTCCTGCGCTTGTTGCATGATCTTGGTAAGGTCGGTCATGGAAGGTCCGTTCTAGCCTTTGGAGGTGCGTTTCAGAGGCACGACATTGTCGGTGAGCGTTGCCGGATCAAGGGGCGCGCTGCGTTCGACATCGACGACTTTTGCGCCGGGGAGCGCCTGCAGAGCAGCAGCAACGTCTGGATGTTCCGCGGCATCGGCCAGCAATTCTCCACGCACGCGCGTCTCTGTTTCTTTCTGGGTTTCGACCGACGAGTCAGACAAAGCAACATCCCAGTCCATGTCGGTTTCATATTCAAGAAAATCGGTCAGCCGGCGCAGCAGGTCTTTCGGCGCGCCAGGGTCCACAGCGCAGACCAGGCGGCCAGGTCGGAAATTCTCGGCGCGAATATATTTGCGCGCCTCGCCCCACAGCCGCGCTTCCTTGCGCGTGTCGAGCCGGTTGAGGACATCGCGGAAATTGGCCAGCGCCTGCTCGCTCGGTTGAACCAGTTGCACGACCGCTTGCGCGCCGCCGGACGGCGATGCCGCCGCCGCGTCAGGCTTTCCCGCGCCGCCCGTGGCCCCTCCCCCGCTAAGCAGACGCGCGGCGTCTTCCGGGCTTGGCAGGCGGGCGGCTGAAACAAGGCGCAGGACGACCATGCGCAAGGCCGTGTCCGCCTCGGGCGCGGTCTGGGTGTCGCGATAACCGGATAGCAGGATTTGCCAGTTGCGCTGGGCCTGCGCAGGCGTCAGGTTCGCGGCAATCTCATGCGTCCGGCGCGTCCAGTCTGCGGGTCCGGGCAGTTGGTAATTGTTGCCAGCGGCCTGCACGGTGGCAATGTCGGCGGCGATTTCGAGCATGTCCTTCAAGATGACGAGCGGGTCGGCGCCCGCACGAACCTGGTCAGCGACTTCGTCCACAGCCTTTTGCGCTTCACCCTGAATGGCGAATTCGAACGCATCGAGCAAGCGCAGCCGGTCACCAAGCCCGAGCATGTCGCGCACGCGTTCGCCCGTCACCTCGTCCCCGTCCAGGGCCTGGACGATCGCTTGATCCAAGATTGACAGACCATCGCGCACAGATCCCTCTGCCGCGCGGGCGATCAGCGCCAGCCCCTCTTCGGAGACATTCGCTTTTTCCCGTTCCGCAATCTTGGCCAGATGTTTCGAGAGCGCTTCGCTTTCGAGCCGTTTCAGGTCAAAGCGCTGGCATCGTGACAGGACGGTGATCGGGACTTTGCGGATTTCTGTTGTCGCGAAAATGAACTTCACGTGCGCCGGCGGTTCTTCCAGCGTCTTCAACAAGGCATTGAAGACGCGGTCGACAACATGTGCACCTCGTCAATGATGTAGACCTTGTGGCGCGCCGACACCGGCGAGTAACGCACACCGTCGAGAAGCTCGCGCATGTCCGCAACGCCGGTGCGCGAGGCGGCGTCCAGCTCCAGAACATCGGGATGATTGCCCGCCATGATCGCGGCACAGAAGTCGCCGGGCGGATCGAGTTCCATACTGGGTTCGTCATGCCCCTCGCGGGAATAGTTCAGGGCGCGGGCAAGCAGGCGCGCCGTCGTCGTCTTGCCGACGCCGCGGACGCCGGTCAGCATGAAAGCATGCGCCACGCGGCCGGTCTCGAACGCATTTTTCAGCGTCCGCACCATCGCTTCCTGGCCGATCAGATCCGAGAACAGGCGGGGCCGGTATTTGCGCGCAAGAACCTGATAGCCTTCATCCTTCGGAACGCCCATTTCGGCGTCTCCGAACATGGAAAACGTCGCATCATCGCGTTCGTTTTCCTCAGGGGTTTCCGGCGCATCGGTCATCGTCAACGCTTATGGCAGGGACTCGGGGGGGACGGCAAGCGATCAGCGCCACTGCCCACAGATTTCCCGCATCGCCGCATCGCATCCGTCGGCGTTACCAGTTCAAGGTATCGCGGATTGCCTGATATTGGGTAGTTCTCCCCATTTCCCGTTCTCCTCGATTTGGTACGATACTGCCATGATCAAAACCGTCTTCGCAGCAATTCTGACATCCATCATGGTTGGCGCGTGCGCCAGCCAGGATGCAACGCCAGAAGCGCCCCTAAAGCCTGTCGAATCTGAAAAACAAGGAGCACCGATTCAGAAACTCTCCGGGGCATCACAAGCCTGCCCGTCGCAGATAGATCTTAGCGCCTATCGTAACATGATGCCGGGTCCCGGGTTTGACCGGACGAAGGTGAGTGCTTCGATAGCACTGATCGTGCACGACGGCACCGGCTGGGCCGTCGCTCACAAAGAAACCGACCGCGAAGACATTATCCTCCTGACGCTGTTCTATACCGGCAGTCGGCACGTCAAGCCGCCAGCCCGCGCATTGTCGGCACCCAAACAGATTCCAGGTCAAAAGCCGAGCACGGCGCGGCGCGCATCGTTTGCGATCCTGAAGAACACCGCCTCGCAGGTCGAGGTTTCCTGCCGCGGCATCGTGATCGCGCAAACCCGTATCGGTGCGGTGCATTAGAGATCGACCGACAGCAGGCTTGGGCTGATTTGTTCCAGACCAGCCGATAACGCTGAACCTGAAAAACCGCCTGCACGCGCAAAATCGCGGCGCCATTAAACGAATGAGCGACACAATCCCGTCGCCACCAACTGCATAAAAAATTATTATAAAACAACACACTATACAAGTAAAGATGTATCGTGAATGCTGTCCTGGGATCGACCGGGAGAATGAGGATGACCGTCCGAACGATGTATGTGTCCGCAATCGCGCTCAGCCTCGTGGCATGCGCCGACGGTGGCGCTGACAGTGGTGCCAACATTATCAATGCCGCGCCGATCGTCAGCGCCGGGACCGCCCAATCGGTCACCGAGGGCGCCACGGTGACGCTCAATGCGACCGCCAGCGATCCAAATGGAGACGCCGTGACCATCGCCTGGTCGCAAGTGTCTGGCCCGATGGTGACGCTGAGCTCGACCAGCAACCTCACGACCAGCTTCCAGGCGCCAAATGTGAACGATCCGACCGAGATTGTCCTGCGGATCACCGTAACCGATGCCGGCGGCATGAGCGCGTCCGCCGATATTGCGGTTTCCGTCGATGATACATCGCGCCGCGGGCCGTCACCGCAGGGTATTCCCGACGAAGGAGATAGCCGCCGCGACCGTGCCCGAGGCCGCCGCAATGGCAACCGTCCCATGGTCGATAGCCGCGAGGTGCGCACCTATGATGGCACCAATAACAATCTCACCAATACCGATTGGGGCGCCTCGTTCGAGCATTTGCAACGTTTCGCTGCGGTCGATTATGCCGACGGCATTTCGAGCCTTGCCGGCCCGGACCGGCCGAGTGCGCGCGCAGTGTCTAACGGCGTTGCGGATCAGACCGAAGGCACCTCCTTGCCGAACACGGTGAACGGCACCGACTTTGTCTGGCAATGGGGTCAGTTCGTGGATCATGACCTCGACCTCACCGATGGCGCCGAAGAATCCGCAGACATCCTCGTGCCGGAAGGCGATCCGTTTTTTGATCCGGACAGTACCGGCACCGAGGTGATCACGTTCAATCGGGCGCTGTTTGACGCTGCCACAGGGACAGATGCGAGCAATCCGCGCGAACAGGAGAATGAGATTACCAGCTGGCTCGACGGGTCGATGGTTTATGGCTCCGATGATGATCGCAATGCCGCGCTGCGCGAAGCTGGAACGCCATTCCTGGCGACCAGCAGCGGCGATCTCCTGCCCTTCAACACGGACAGTCTGACCAATGCCAACGGCTTTGTGACAGACCCAACCACGCTGTTCCTGGCTGGTGATATCCGCGCCAATGAGCAGCTCGGTCTAACGGTGATGCACACGCTTTTTGTGCGCGAGCATAATCGCATCGCACAGAATCTGCTGAGCTCTCACCCGAGCGCCGATGTCGACGCCGTTTGCGAGCAAACGCGCCGGCTGGTCATCGCCAAGATTCAGGTGATTACATACGATGAGTGGCTGCCCGCCCTGATCGGGGCCAATGTGATCGCGCCCTATTCCGGCTATGATGACAGCGTCAATCCGACCATTTTCAACGAGTTCAGCGTCGCCGCCTTCCGGCTCGGCCATTCCATGTTGAATGAGCAATTGCTGCGACTGGATGCGGCGGGCGATGAGATTGCCGGCGGCCACATCGATCTGAAGGACGCCTTCTTCGCGGCGCCATCCGTGCTCACCAGTTCCACCGATCTCGACCCCATCCTGCGCGGGTTTGCCACCCAGCTGCACCAGGAGATCGACGCCAAGGTGATCGACGACATTCGCAATTTCCTGTTCGGCCAGCCGGGCAGCGGCGGCTTTGACCTGGCGTCGCTGAACATCCAGCGCGGCCGCGATCACGGTGTCCCGGGTTATAATGATATGCGTGAAGCCATGGGCCTGACCCGGGTCACCCAGTTTGGCGAGATCACCTCTGACACCGTGCTGGCGGACGCCTTGTTCGACACATATGGCGACGTCAATGAAATCGATCTCTGGGTCGGCGGCCTGTCCGAAGACCCGGTTGCCGGGTCACAAATGGGCGAACTGTTCCAGGAAATCCTGGCACAGCAATTTACTGCCCTGCGCGACGGAGACCGGTTCTGGTGGGAAAACCACCTCACCGCAGACGAACGCGATCGGGTACGCGACACAACATTGGCCGAGATCATTCGCGACAATACCGAGATTGGCAGCGAGATTCAGGACAATGTCTTTATCGCGCCGTAGCGAGTTCCCCCACCTTGTCGCACGGTCGTGATGCACAAGGCCGTCCCTGACCGGGGCGGTCTTGTTGCAAGACAGATGTCTGAAAGTGGAGACTGGACAATGACCCGAACCGAAAAACTCGTTAGGGCTGCTTCGTTCCCGACCTGACCCGGTTGGCGAGGAGCTCGTCCACCGCCAGCCTCCGAGGGCTATATCGCCCTTAGGTCACCTCGTGACAAGGGGGGTGAAGCTGTTAAAGCGAGTTTCATGACGACATCAAACGATATCCCGCTCGCCAGCCATCCCATCGATCGCGCTGCCCACCATCGCACCGATCAAGCCTGGCTCGACGCGGCCATGAAGCGCGAGGATGTGCTGGTCTTTTTGATGCAGAAAGGCCTGCCTCTGGTTGAGTTCAGCGGTGAGGGCCTGGTCTGGCTCGGCCCCGAAGCGGCGCGCCTGACACCGCAGGAAGAACGGGTCTTTCTTGGCCTCGACAAAGCCGGCGCACCAATCTTTGCGATCAATATGGCGCCAGGCTTCAAGCTCGAAGGCTCCCTCATCGAAGGCACGGGCGAGTTTACCGACATGCGCGCCGCCGCCAGCAGCCTCAATCTGATGCAGGCCAATCTCGCCTCGACGGCACGCAGCATCCTGGAATGGCATCGCTCGCACCGGTTCTGTTCGAAATGCGGCGCCGAAAGCGAACGCGCCGAGGCCGGGTGGAAGCGGGTCTGTCCATCCTGCGGGGCGGAGCATTTCCCGCGCACCGACCCGGTCGCGATCATGCTGGCCGTGAAGGATGACAAATGCCTGCTCGGGCGCCAGGCGTCCTGGCCGGCTGGATTCTGGTCAGCGCTCGCAGGGTTCGTGGAGCCTGGCGAGACGGTCGAACAGGCCGCGGCCCGGGAACTGGAAGAAGAAGCCGGCATCAAGGCCGACCCGGCCAATGCGGAGTACTTGTTCTGCCAACCCTGGCCATTTCCCTCATCGCTGATGGTCGGCATCATTATCGAAGCCGACACGACCGAGACCTCGGTTGAGCAGGATGAGCTGGAAGCGGCGCGCTGGATCACCCGCGAGGAAGCCCGCCAGGTCCTCGCCGGAACGCATCCCGACATTTATGCGCCTCCGCCCATGGCTGTCGCCCATCACATCCTCAAAACCTGGGCCGAGCGGGACTAGTCGAAGGCCTGCGGATCGGCGTCAGGCTTGCTGTCGAAATAGGCGACAAGGACCACCGCCAGGAAGGCGGAAGTGCTGATTATTGAAGCAAGCCAGGAAAATCCCCCTGCAATCGCAAGCTCCTGCGCGCGAAGTGGTTCGCCGCTGATCATCATCTGATTGCGGAGATATTCAAAATTCGCGTCGCCAACCTTGGTCAAGAAGAAGGCGACCAGATGCACCCAGCCGAGGCCAAAGATCAGGCCACGCGCGCCAATGCGATGAAGCAGGGCGTAGATGACGGTCAGGGTCAGAATGAACAGGATTGAAAACAGCCCACCAGGCAGCTTTGCCAGCATCACCGTCTGCGCCTCTGACCCGAAAAGCGGTGTCATGCCCAGCCCTGCCAGCAGCAAGGCGACTGGAATCATGATGAGCCAGGCGATCGGAAGAGCGTGTCCCATACCGTAACGATGGCATCGATTGGGGCCGCTGACAAATCGCCAGAAAAAACCCCGAACCACATGGGTTCGGGGCTCTCAATTTTCGCGAGTTCAACGCCTTACCGCGTGTCACCAAATTTGAACACGCCGCTGACCGCAAACACATCAATGCCGCCATCGAAACTGTCATCCTCGGCTTCGACGCGCGTATAGTCCGCACGCACACCGAATTGCTCGGTGAACATGTATTCGCCGCCAATGCCGAAGGCCAGGCCGTCAACTTCCGCATCGCCGGTGACGCCGCTGGTCGAAGACTGATACTCGCCGGTCGTGTACCCGATCCGGGCCAGTACATCGACGTCTCGCATCACCGGGTAACGACCGACCAGATAGGCCGCGAACTGGTTTTCCAGCTCGACCTGTGAGCCGAGATTGCCGCCAACATCTTCCGCGCCCAGCCCGAACGAGGCTTCGAACTCGCCGCCGAAGATTTCGTGGAATGACATGCCGCCGCGCAGGGTTAACGCGTTGATCGTCGCCCCCTCGCTATCGAACGCGGAATATCCGCCGGTGACATAGAGATCTGATTCAGCCAAGGCCGTTGGCCCGAGACACGCGCCCGCCAGCACAGCTGCAACTGCACTCTTTTTCATAGTCTACTCCTCTTGCCCGCCCATTTCGGGGCGTCTCAGACTTGAAGCAGGTTTCGGCTTTCGTGAGTGTGAAGTCTTGGTCATGAATTGGCTGGCGGCGTTAACTGTGATGGGGGGGTTGCGACGCAGGGGAGAAGCATATCGCATCGCGCTTTCTTTTAAGCCTCATCCTGACAGGGGCTTGCCGGTGGCTCTCAATCTCGGCGCAGAGATCGGCGGCAAATTGACTACACACTAATCCCCTCCAATACTGGCGTGCCCCCATCGAGGGGACAAAATCTGAAACAATTCTTGGGTCTGGAGGCTGTCGCATGACCTTGATCGGCAAAATACTAGTCGTCGCGGGAATCGCTCTGATGTTTTTGGCGTACTCAAATTTTCTTCCTACTTCGCTGAGTACGCCCAAGCTGGCAGACTATGTGAAAAACCACTTCGTCAGAGAAGTTATCTTTGGATTGGCGCTTGCCTGTCTGACGATTTACCTGACCATAAATACTTCAAGCACTCATGAGTGGCTCAAGGTAGCGGTCTTAGGCTCAATCGTCGTTTTGCCGTTTTGGGTCGCCAGCGCATTCGGATGGTCGACCGGCGGGCTTCAAGAAGTCTGGGGTGACAATATCAAGCCCAACGCAGCTTACATGCTCCACGGCACGCAGACTGCACTGTTTTACATTGGAGTGGGCGTTCTCTTTTTCGGTGTGAAAAATACGTGAACGCACTGATATCCGCGCGTGCCCCGCAGCGGATCCTAAATCAATCGCCTGCCAAGACTTGCTCTCTCTTCGACTGCATACCCTAGAGAGGCGCAGCACTTCAGGACTTCCAAATTCGATGCGCGAACCTGTAGATTGAGCTTAGGGCAGCCGATCCCCCGATAGTAAAACCCCGCATGGGAGGGGGGGGGCCATGCGGGGTTTATTGGCCGCCCGAAGGCGAAGAAGATGGGGGCTTCACAGAGGGGAGAGAGCCCTAGTCTTGCAACACGGTCGGCCAATTGGTGTTGGCGTCGGTGATGAAGCCGGAGCGGTCTTTGTCCCACTTCTTCTGGATGCCTTTATTGTAGTTCAGGTAGAGCTTGTCATCGACAATGGCCCAACGACGCGCGTCTCCCTTGGCGGTCTTGCCCTTGGCCACGGCCCAGGCGCAATAGCCGCCATATTGAGGGGCGTACTGATCAGGATTGCCGAGGAACAGGTTGAGGTTTTCCTCGCTGGCAAAACGAAACTCGGCGCCATTGTGCGTCGTCGAGTATTCAGCGCTGCCCTTGGTCGGCTCGCCGACGGTGAAGTAGGCGACCGTGTCATAGCCTTGCAGCGCGAGGTTGGAGCGCTTGGCCGTGTAGATCGGGTCCTTGTCGGCAAAGGCGGCTGGCGCCGTGAGCGCGACAGGACCGGCAGCGACGACAGCGGCGGCGATAAGAGTACGGAGTTTCATGGGTTTCGTCCTTCTGAATGAGGAAGTTTCTGGGAGGATAGGAGCGCGTTTATGAACGCGCCGGGAACAGGGTGGCTTTCAGGCCGGTGAAGATTGCCGCGAGTTCCTTGCGGCGGATGATGATGAGGCCGAGCGAGGTCAGCCAGACGACCACGGCCATGAAGAACAGACCGCCGCCATCATTGTTCGGGTCTATGCCGAGCGGCGTCCACAGGTGGAAGTTCACGGCCCCGCTCATCACCGCAAAGGCGAGCAATGCGCCAACCGCTTGCAGGCGGCGGAAGGCCGGGTGAATTCCGATCAGCAGCAGCGCCGAGGCAAACAGTTCGGCGGTGCCGATCACATATTGGCTGAACAGGCCGGTCTGCGCGAACAGGCCGTCGGCGCCGAAGCTTGCGGCCCAGTCATTCAGCTTGCCGAAAATGGTCTGGGTTTCCGGCGCATTGGTGAACTTGAAGCGCAGGCTGTCGAGAAAGACCAGCGATGCGATCCCGGCCACGACGTGCGGCGCGAAGGTTTTGATTTTCGAGACGAGACCGGGATTGCTTGTCTCCGGCGTCAGTGAGTCTGTCAGTGTGGTCATGGATCCCTCCTTGCTTGCGGTTACACTTACGAGACCGCGCCTTCACTTGCGAACCACGTGTGTGTGAGCCCTGGTCACGTCGGTGTGAGCGACTTGTGAGAGGCTCGCGAGCCGGCAACAGAAAAGGGCTGCAGATTGCTCTGCAGCCCTTTAATGGCGGGTCTGGTCAGGCTTAAGCCGGGACGGCTTCACGCCGGGCTTTCGGCGTCCAGGCATGTTTCTGGAAGGCCTCATTCACCGGGGTTTCGGCAACATGATTGGTATAGTTTGAAATCACTTTCAGCGCGACGCCGAGAACAACCGCCAGGACCGCAGCGCGATCGTAGCCGGCAGCCAGGAAAGTATCGACGTCGCAATCAGAAACGAAACCGCGATCGATGACCATTTTCTTGGAGAATACCCGCAGGGCTTCGAGCTTGGGATCTGCAATCGGGCGATCTTCGCGCACGGCGTCGATGACGCTCAGATCGAGGCCAGCGCCTTCCGAGATCGTCGTGTGTGCCGCAACGCAGAAGTGACATTCATTCTCGACGCTCGCGGTGATGGTGACGATTTGCTGTTCGAGTGGCGACAGGCCGGTCTTGCCGAGTTGGTCTGCAAGCTGGGTATAGGCGTGCAGCACGGCCGGGTTTTCGGCGAACACGGCATACAGGCTTGGAACGAAGCCCATCTTGTTCTCGACGCCAGCAATAAAATCGCGCGCGCCGTCCGGGGCAGTGCTGGAATCGTGGAGGGTGAATTTGGCCATTTTCGGCTCCTTGGTGTGAGAGGATCGGCGGGTTTTGCGCCGTCGATGAGCGGTAAATGGCGCACGCCCCCCTTTTTCAGAACCGGGAGAGGATCCATATAGCCCATGCATTTTTCGCATAGGAGCTCGGGGCATGGACCGTATTGATGCAATGAAACTGTTTCTGCGGGTCGCAGATGCAGGCAGTTTTTCGCGCGCCGCCGCCGATCTCTCGATTGGCCAGCCGACCGTGTCCCGCCGCATTCAGGACCTGGAACACCAGCTTGGCGCGGAACTGTTCCACCGCACCACGCGCGCCTTGTCGCTGACCGAAGCCGGCCAGCGTTTCTATGGCCGCGCTCAGGACATTCTGGCTGAGTTTGAGGATGCGGAAGCCGAAGCCCGCGGCCTCGACAAGGAACCGGTGGGCATGTTGCGCGTAAGCGCGCCGCATTCTTTCTCGAAACTGGTGCTCACACCGGCGATTGCCAGCTTCCTCGACAAGTATCCGCATGTCCGCATGGATCTGATGACAGACGATACTTATACCGACCTCGTGACAGAGGGCGTCGATGTCGCCTTCCGCCTCGGCGAGCTCAGCGATAGCGCCTTGATGGCGAAACGTCTGCTGGTCGCCTATCGCGGCATCTGGGCCGCCCCGTCCTATATCGAGCGTTATGGCGCCCCGGTTTGTCCGGAAAGCCTGAAGGATCATCAAGGTCTGGTCTTCCGCCAGTCCCTGCAAGGCCAGCAATGGACGCTGAAACATTCAGAGACCGGCGAAGAGCACCGGATCATGATGGATGGCCGGTTCCGCGGCTCATCTGGCGACACTTTGCTGCAAGGCGCCGTCGACGGGCTCGGCATTTTCATCGGGCCTGACTGGCTGGTCTGCCCGCATGTAAAGTCTGGTGAGCTGGTGCGCGTGATGCCCGAATGGCGCGGCGCCGACCTGCCTCTGTCTGTCGTCTGGACCGGCGGCAAACTGCGCGGCAAAGCCCGCCTGTTTGTCGAACATATGCAAGAGGCACTCAGCCAGCTGGAAAATGTGGGGCGCTAAGGCCCCACACTCGATTGCAATTAGCCTGCTTTGACGGTGGCAATCCACTCGTCGACACGACGTTCCAGGATCGCGAGCGGCATGGCGCCGCCGCCGAGGATGGTGTCGTGGAAGGCGCGGATGTCGAAATCATCGCCGAGTTCTGCTTCGGCTTTGCGACGCAGTTCCTGGATTTTCAACATGCCGATCTTGTAGCTGGTCGCCTGGCCCGGCAGGACGATGTAGCGGCGAACTTCCGAGCGGGCTTGACCTTCAGGTGCAGCTGTATTGGCGAGGAAATAGTCAACCGCTTGCTGCTCGGTCCAACCCTTGGAATGCAGGCCGGTATCGACCACCAGACGCACAGCGCGCCAGATTTCAGAGCCAAGGCGGCCGAAGTCAGACAATGGGTCCTGGAAGGTTCCCGGCATTTCTTTCGACAACCACTCCGAATAGAGACCCCAGCCTTCGCTATAAGCGGTGAAGCCAGCCTGGGTGCGGAAGGTCGGCACGCCTTCAAGCTCTTGCTGGATGGCGATCTGCATATGGTGGCCTGGCAGGCCCTCATGATAGGCGATCACTTCCAGTTCGCGCTTCGGCATCTGTTCCATGTCGAGCAGGTGGGCATAATAAACGCCCGGGCGTGAGCCGTCTGGCGTCGACGGGAAATAGTGCTGCGCGGCGCCGGCCTGTTCGCGGAACGGCTCGACACGCTTCACCACCATGTCGGCTTTTGGCAGGATACCGAAATAGTCCGGCAGAACCGCCTTGATGCCATCAATGGCGGCAGTCGCATCATCGATATAGCCCTGACGGCCCTCATCGGTGTTCGGGTAATAGAGACGCTCATCATCCTTGGTGTCGCGAAGATAGGCAAAGAATTCCGGCAGCGTGCCTTCGAACCCGAACTCATCCTTGATGGTTTCCATCTCGCCGCGAATGCGTGCGACTTCGGCAAGGCCAATGTCGTGGATTTCGTCAGCGGTCAGGTTGGTCGTCGTCTGGTTGGCGAGACGCTCATTGTAATAGGCGATACCATTTGGCAG
>SPJK01058507.1_pt1 | contig 19291 bp, 14 predicted proteins | sample 3741771 | NCBI WGS metagenome assembly SPJK01 (sample SAMN10925997, study PRJNA522277) | cold seep metagenome | isolation source: Elba SIP-enriched marine methane seep metagenome, extraction at timepoint T2 | place: Italy: coast of Elba, Mediterranean Sea
ATCTACTGATATACCGCCTACTGCCTACTGCAAGCTGTCCAACAGCGAACTGCCTACAGCGATCTGCTAACTGAATCACTGCCTATTCCTAACCGTCTTCTGCTGTGCTTGTCGTTTTGCCTTAACCTGTCGTTCCACTAAACGAATAATATGTCCGGCCACATCCACGCCAGTTGTATTTTCTATCCCTTCAAGGCCAGGACTAGCGTTTACCTCCATCACTAATGGGCCATCTTTTCCATAAATCAGATCAACACCAGCGATATCGATATCCATCACTTGAACGACCTTTCGCACCAATTCGTGTTCCGCCTCCGTCAGCTCCACTTTTTCGGCGGTCGCGCCACGATGTAAATTCGAACGAAATTCTCCATCCTGCGCTTGTCGCCGCATGGAGGCCACTACTTTCCCATCCACGACCAGCACGCGCGTATCGGCGCCGTCGGCTTCCCGGATATACTCCTGCAATAAGACGCGATCATTAAATTGGCGAAACGAGTCGAGGCAAGTGGACAAGGCAAAATAATTCTCTACGAGTTCCACGCCCATACCGTGGGTACTTTCCAGAAGTTTCACCACGGCAGGTAAGCCTCCGATACGAGCAGCCAGCTGATAAAGATTCTGCTCCCTGCCTACCATAATAGTTTTTGGAACGCGGACGCCGGCTTTCGCCAATTGTTGTAAGCAACGCATTTTGTCGCGCGCCTGAAGAAGCGCTTCCGAGCCCACCGGTGTCACAATATCCAGGAGTTCAAACTGTTTAATAACTGCTGCGCCGATGCCCGTAACACTGGCACCAATGCGCGGAATGATCGCATCTAGAAAGTGTAAGGGTTTACCGCGGTAAAACACATTCGGGCGTTCCTCTTCGATCAACAAACTACATTCGGTATGATCGACAACATACATCATATGACCCCTGCGTCGCCCAGCCTGATACAGACTACGCGTCGAATACAATTGTGTACTGCGGGAAAGGATACCGATGTTCACTTGGCTGGCTGCTAATTACTTGCTTTTTGTTGCTGGTTACGGGTTTGCCGCCTGCTTGCAAATAAAACAAGCGATCAACGGCTGGTAACCAGCAACCTGTAAAAGCAAGGTAAGTATTTTTCTTACATTTGACGAGAACGCATTACGAATGGATATACTCGATCATACGCCGCAAAATGATCCTAGGGTCATCAACGGCTGGGCCATGTTTGACTGGGCCAACTCTGCTTTTGCCCTCGTCATCACGGTGGCGATCTTTCCTCCTTATTTCTTAGCTGTTACCAATGACGTCGTTACGATCATGGGTATTGAAATGAGTAATAGCACTTTGTATGCCTATGCTATTTCAGCAGCCTATCTCCTCATCGCTATGGTCTCTCCCTGGTTATCGGGAATAGCCGACTACGGTGGAAAGAAGATGTTTTTCATGAAACTGTTCACTACAATGGGGTCTATCGGCTGCCTTTCCCTATTGTGGTTCAACGGCATGAGTACTTTGTGGGTTGGGACGATCGGGTTTATTCTAGCGATGATCGGCTTTGCGGGTGGCCTTGTATTCTACAACAGCTACCTCCCGGAGATTGTCACAGAAGACATGTACGACCGGGTCAGCGCAAGAGGTTTCGCTTTTGGCTATGTAGGTAGCGTACTATTGCTGATCGTCAACCTGGCGATGCTCCTGAAACCGGAATTCTTCGGCCTGCCTGCAGAAGGCACACTGCCTGCTCGAATCGCGTTTGCCATGGTGGGATTGTGGTGGATCGGCTTTGCTCAAATCCCGTTCCGGCGCCTGCCGCCAGATGAAAATCACGAGCGCTCAGGAGAAAACCTGGCTCGCAAAGGTTGGGAAGAATTGAAAAAGGTCTGGCGAGCACTCCAGGGGCAAGAACAGATCAAACGCTTTTTGTACAGTTTCTTTTGCTACAGTATGGGCGTGCAAACCGTCCTTTTCCTCGCTGCCACTTTCGCTGAGAAGGAATTGTCCTTTGGAAGCAGTGAATTGATCCTGGTGGTCTTGATTCTGCAGATCGTCGCCATTGGCGGCGCTTACCTGTTTGCCTTTATTTCTGGCCAGAAAGGGAATAAACTCTCCTTAGCACTAATGCTGATTATCTGGACAATTATCTGCCTGGTCGCCTATTTCGTGCAAAGCAAGGGGCAATTCTATGCGATCGCCACCGGCGTAGGTTTAGTAATGGGAGGAATACAATCCCTGTCCCGTTCAACTTATTCAAAACTTATTCCAGAAGGCACCGACGACACCACCTCCTATTTCAGTTTCTACGATGTACTGGAAAAAGTGGCAATTGTACTAGGAACTTTTGCCTTTGGATTTGCAGAAATGATCACGGGTAATATTCGCAATAGTGTATTGCTGCTCGCCCTATTCTTTGTCATCAGTTTTATTCTACTGATGCGATTGAAAATCCAGCACGCAAAGGACTAAAGTTAGCTGAAGCGACTTTTTCAAAAGCGCCAACGCAAGCCCACTTGTGCACCTAGCAGCTGATAGCGCTCATCAATGGAAGCGCTGTCTTCACTAAAACTCTTCGGATAGTAGCGGAAGTTAGTATTCAACTGCAGACCCAGCTGTGCGGTAATCGCATAGCTCAAGCCAAGACCAGCTTGGTAAGTCAGCCCCAGGCTTGTACGATAGACCATCGCTTCCTCAAGCGAGGCTACGTTACCTTCTGCATTAAGAATTTGGCCCTCTATCGATTGTTGCACATTGAAGCGAATTCCACCTTCAAGCAGCAATTCCCAGTGGCCAAGATCGAGATTATAGCCCACCAAAACGGGGACATCCCAATGTTGAAAACTGTTATACGTTTTGCGATACTGATCGATGGTTTCATAAGCAGTGACCGTTCCTATAATGAAGGTAGAATCCTGGTTTGGGCCAATGATAATCTGTTGCACCCCTTCCCTCTCCACCTCGATGGTCGATATCTGGCGATTTTGTGAAACGGTGTTGATCATTGTCCAGCCCAAGCCTGCACGTACTTGCCATTTTGATGGCAACCGGTAGCTAAGGCTTACTTCTGCGGAAATCGCCTCTAAGCTTTGCTCCGAGCTTGTACGGATGGCAATCCAGTCATCACCCAAGCTATCGTTACTCGCCAACTTGCGATGCAATTGGTGGGCACCTGCTTGTGCTTGTATTGCCCACGGGCGTGAACGCCGATAATAGGCCTGTTCTGCTGGCAGGTCATCAACTAATGCAGTTTCCGGTAACAATCGGTAGTCGCCCGCTGCTAGCGGGTTGGTCTGCCAATTTGTACCGCGCTCCTTCCTAAGCGCTTCTACGTAAGACACTGTTTCAAGTGCTGTCGCTCTATCTGCCAAATTACTTGTAGGAAATGAAGACTGAGTCGCTTCGTCCACGATTGCTGTGGTAGAAGCTGACTCTTCTTCATCTTCGATCACTAAAGAACTTTCTACATTTTCAATGTCCGTATTACTCAGGGTTTGATTTGTCGGGGTTTGAATCGCTTCAATACTCGTTTCTATCGCACTCGGCACAGTACCTCCTTGCGTGGCAACTTCAGCGCCCGCTAGCTCATTTTGATAAAGGGTTTCTCCTGCTATCACAGCAGTCGTAGCACTAGCGGGACTGGTTTCGATCGAGCTTTCAGCGGGAGCTACCACCTCTTCCAGTTGCTTTTGCTTGTTCTCATGGGCTAGTGCCGCTTCTTCTGAAGGCCAGAATTTAGCAATGCTCAAACCTAGGCCACCTAGCAGAACGGCTCCAAACAAGAACCACCAGATCACTGGCCGCCGGCGCTCGGGCTTGACAGCCTGCCAGATCGCTTCGGCATCTACGTCACTTTCGTAGTTGCCGAGTGTATCCCGGAAGTATTTATCCAACTTGTCGCTTGACATAACTTTGCTTTTCTCTGTCCAGAATTAAACGCTGTAAACGTTGCCTTGCCCGCACCAACTGGGAACGGGATGTGCCAGGGGCAATGTTCAGCATTTTAGCGATTTCATCGTGATTGTAGCCCTCGATCACATACAGGTTGAACACGTCGCGGAAGCCTTCCGGCAATTGCTGTATCAGTGCCAGCAAATCCTCTGCTTCCAGTCGTTCCAATGCTTGTGAACTAGTGGCCGGTGGTGCGATTTCTTCCAAGCCGGTCTGCTCGCGATGATAAGAGGCCTTATCCTTCATTTGCAAGGCGCAATTGACGGTAATTCGGCGCATCCAACCTTCGAAAGAGCCGGTATGCTTGTATTTATCGATGGCCCGAAACACGCGCACGAATGTCTCTTGCAATACATCCTTGGCGGCATGCTCATCACGCGTGTAGCGCCGGGCTACCGTCATGAGTTTGGGCGAGTAGCGAAGTACCAGCTCTCGCTGATACTTCGCCTTGCCCTTCTGACATCCGCGGATGATCTCGCGTTCGGTCATATATTGTTTAGTACTGGGTAATGCGTACAAGGTACTGGCTAATCGTGAAAGAGATAGATTACTGGCAGACGAACTGCTCCATTAAGGTATCTCGATCCGGAAAGCACCGCTTACCGGTAAGGTCACCTGCTGTTGTTGCTGTCCCCAGCCGTCCATCGTTCCAGTGAACGTTCCTTCCAGGTAGCCGCCAGAGCCGCCATTGGCCGTAATCGTCACAGACATATCATTGCAAGGGATCCAGCAACTTAGGTAGTAGGTGATGAAGATCGGTCCGCCGAAGTTACTATAGCTATAATCGATTCCAAGATCAGCACCGGAGTAAGTTCCCACATCAAGGCCACCTAAATACATGGTTACAGCAGCTTCAAGTGTATCTGAAGTTGTGTTCAGCGCACGAAGTGTTGAATAGGTCTGCCAAGTAATAGAATCTGGTGAGAACTCATAATCATCAACAGCTAAGGTTGGATCGATAAAGAAGGTCGTGTTTCCATCTACCGTGATATTGAAGAACTCTTCAATTACCTGATCGCAAACAGACACAGGGCCGAGATCCAAATCTGTCGACATGTTATAGGTAGCGGCATCGGTCTGGAGCGCATTGTTAAGGTCATAAGCCACCACTTCTACATCAACTGCATTGCATGAAAGGATCGTGGTGCTGAAGCTTCCATCCTCATCTGCTACAACGATTGAGTTGTAATCAGAATACTGGAGGCTCACAATACCACCGGCGACTGCTGCGCCATCACAATCATTCAATTGGCCACTAATAGAGAAGGCATCAGGAGAAGTCACAGTGAATGTACCAGCATCTGTATCTTCTGTGAAAGGCCCGATAGTGGTGCTTAATAAATCGCCGCAGAAACCAGAAACTTCTAACAGGATAGGTTCATCGGCAGGTGCAAGGGTAGCAAATACGCCATCCTCATTGGTATAACCATAGCCAGTTAAACCGAGGTCTGTCAAGGTCAACGAAACCAATTGATTGGCAACTGGATCACCATTTTCGTTCACCACTGTTCCCGTCAGGTAGAGGGTTTCAGTCGGCCAGTCAATGTTCCAGAAAGAGAAGTGACTCACCTTACCGATGTATACATTGCCTTGTAGGGTAGCACTGCCTTCTTCGATCCACAAGCCTAATTCTTCATCGAATGACCACAACGGAATTTCAGCAGGAGCATTCCCCTGCAATTCAGCAGGAACAGGGAAGGTCAATTCAGCTTTGCGGCCAGGAGCTACCTGTAGCTCATTGCCATTAGCATCTTGCAGCTCAACCGCCATCATGCCAAAAGTAGCCATACCAACCTCACGGTTTTCCTTGTTCACACCTTGCAAACCGCCAGGCATGATGTCATTCAGGTTACGTGCAGTTGGATCCAACCAATGTGCGGCGACTTGTACATCGCCTTGATATGTGTTGTTCATAGCATCAACTACACCATTGGCGGGCAAGCTGATCTTTGCACCAGAAACTTCGACGCTACCACCTGCCGTTCCAGGGATACTGCCAACAACAGTCTTTGGCAACAATTCAATCTTGGTGTAATTGGTGGAGCCATTCTGAGGGAAAAGGCGCGTAGAGCCTGGGAAGAACCCATCTCTATTGACAGTCACATACGTTCCGCTAGAGTTCATCTCAATATTGCGAAACTGGAAGAATCCGTTTTCATCTGTAGTTGTTGCTTTGCTGCCTACCCGGACAATAGCGTTAGCCATCGGTTGTGAGGATGGGCCAATTACGAGGCCGGTCAAATGACCGGTTACCACAACTACTGGTGGTTTATAGTCAGTACCGGTTACTGTAATCTCGTTGACATCCTTGCGGCAACTAAAAAAGATAAGCGGTAGTGCAGCAATTAAAAATAGCCACTTTTTCATGGTCGAGTTTGTTTTGTTGAACTCTGATTGGCTAAGGATGACCGTTCAGAGTAAGTTTTTTGTCTTTGAATCAGGCAACTTTCCGGGCCCCGAAAGCTCGCCTACGACCACTAAATCGGACTAAGGGAAATTGTGCTGCACGAGGCAGGAATTTTTTTTGACATTTATTTGTCAGCCAGTTGATCGGCAGACAGAATGGACAGGAAAACAGCTTAGAGGGCCAGACCAAAAAAATCAACGATACACCATGAACGGTAATGCTTCGACATTATCCCCTCGACCAAAGCGAAGGAAGTAAACACCGACCGGCCAGTTACTGACAGTGATGGAAAAGCTGCGTTCGCCAAATCGAGGAGAGGTCACCCGATCGCGGTAGATCAGTTGCCCTAAAGGATTGAATACTTCGATATCGTAATCGCCAAAATCAGGGGTTTGGTATTCAATCTGCAGCAAATCGCTGGTTGGATTAGGATATGCTTTAGCAATGGCTAATTCGCCCGCTGTATTGGCACAGGCCTCTTGAACGATCTCCAAACTCCCGAAGGCATTGAGACGGCCACCGGTAACCGTTTTCCCTTCCACACTATCGTTTGGATCGACACCTCCTAAGATCGCCTGTCGGATAAACAAGGCGGTTGCCTCAGGCTGAGCCAGCGCTTCGCTCGCCAAGGATTCACAGGGGAGGCTGTACATCAAAGCAATCGTCCCGGTAAGGTGAGGGGCAGCAGCACTATTTTTACCAAAGGTGCCGTAAGAAGCCGATGGACGAATCGTATGCGTCCCTTCTCCTGGTGATGCGAGATCAATAGAGACTTCGCCAAAAGCAGAGGTTTGCGTCAGCACATCATCTTCTTCCACATTGCAGGTCGCGATCATAAAGTCTGATGTACAGGTCGTCGGCATATCGCCAAGTATTTCAACATCGTAGGAGAAGTTATCGGTAGCAGCACCGGTCAGGATGCCTACTTCGCCCATTAAGTCGAACATAGCCGCCCAGGCCGGTTGTAGATCACAAAAGACCCTACCTTGCCCGAAACTTGAGTTTGTTGCCACCACAAATGCCCCCTCAGCACCATTGGATTCGTTGTATCTCGCACGCTGATCAATGACATATTCGTAGGCGCTAACGAGGTCTGGCACAGCAATAAAGCTGAACTGCATAACCTTTACCTGCCAATTGACTCCCGTCACCCCAAGTCCGTTGTTTCCACGGGCTCCAATAATACCTGTCACTGAGAGACCATGCGCACCGAATGCTATTTGGGGTGAGTCGGAGAAATAGTCCCATCCAATATCATCATCGATATAGCCATTGCCATCATTATCAATACTGTCACCGAGTATTTCGGCACGATTGTGCCAAATATTATCCGCCAAGTCTGGGTGATTGGGGTCGAAGCCACCTGCATCCATCACCGCAACAACGATCGTATCGCCATTAGCCGTAATACCACCGGTAGTTATATCCCAAACACGATTGGCTCCAATCATTTCCATGCCCCACTGAAAGCCGTATTCCGGGTCATTGGGCTGCCCTCTTTCCTCTACCAGATAACTCAATTGAGCTAGTTGAACCTCTTCCTGCGAACGGACCCAGTCTAGCACTTTCTGCGGGTCGGTCCAATCTTCATCAAAATAAAAGAGATTGAAATTGTGGCGGATGCCCAATCGTTTGGCAAAACGCAAGTTACCCAGCGAAGCAACACTTGCCTTTTGCGACAACCATGCTGGCGCCATAACGTCTTCCTCCAGCCAGACTATGATTTCCCCGGGAATGCGCAGGTCTTCACGAGCACTCTGTCCGCTCACCGGCTCCAACAACACAACTCCCAAAAACAAGAAAAAAAAGAGTACTCGTATCATATTCTTAAAGCTTCTCTCAGGCTGCGAAAATAAGCAGGTGCATGTATTAAACGACTACCATACCAGGAAAAGAGTTCGCCATCTACCAGCCTTATGACTGCTTGCGGACAAAGCTCCTGAAATTCGGCCAGATGCTTCGCTTTAAATGGGTAAGGTTCTGATGACAGTAAGATCACGGCTGGTGCTGCTTCACGCAACTGTTCCGCACTAATTTCTGGATACCGCTGAAGTTGACCAAAGACATTTTCGAAGCCGGCCTTTTCCATCATCTTATCGATAAAGGTAGTACTTGCTGCCGCCATCAACGGATTGCGCCAGATGAAATAGGCCGCTCGCTGAGTGGGCAAGTCAGTCAAATCAGTAAAGTGCGTGGCAACACCTTGCGCCCATTCTTCGGCGGCTCCCACCTTATCAGTTATTTCGCCGATTCCCCTTATCATCCCTAAGGCTGATGGCAGGTCGGTAACATCGCTGATCCAAACAGGAAACTGTGCGCTCAATTCCTCGATCTGTTCTTGCGTATTCTCCTCCTTATTCGCAATAATCAAATCTGGCCTTAGCTCTTCCACGCGATCAATATGCACTGTTTTCGTACCACCAATACGAGTCTTTTCCTTCAACCAATGCTGAGGATGGACACAAAATTTGGTGATGCCGACAACTGCTGCTCCTAAACCAAGATCAGCAAGCAACTCAGTCTGCGACGGCACTAAAGAAACGATCCGCCGAGGCGGATAGGTAGACAAAACTACACGGCGTCCTAATTGATCAATAAAGGATTGATTGGTTCGATGTTCCAATAGAATAGTACTTTGCTACAAGAAGTATACAGGAAAATAGAAGTCAATTTATCATTCCTATACCCTCTCTTGGAAAGCACGAAAATGAAATAGTACCTCTTCAGGAGCTTCTACTTGTGGATAATGCCCGATACGATCTAATACAACTACATCTGGATTGGGAATAACTTGTCGGTAATAGTCTGCCACATGGCGGCCCGATATGGGGTCCATCGCCCCATTGATTAGTCGAATGGGAACCTTTGTATTAGGTAGGTTCTTTGCCCATCGCTCCTCAAAATCGATTCGTTCCTGCATATAGCGAATGATCCGTGGGATCACCTCCTTTCCATTATTGTAAGCAATCAGTGACCAAAAATTGTCGATCTCCGCTTCGCTAGGCTGTGTATCAGGGCCAAAAATTTCGCTGAATGTCTTCGCCAAATTTGCTCGCCCCAAAAAAGGACTCAACCAGGGCCCGATCGGGCTCATCAGGATCCGCTGAATCAACCGTGGTCGGTACGTTCCAGGAAACAAGCCACCATTAAGAAAACAACAAGATAATGGGGTAAAGCGAATGCTGCCTTCCAATTCGCGGGCCAGGAGTTCCTGCCCTACCGAGACACCATAATCGTGCACCAATAAATGCGCCTCCTTTATGCTCAGTTGGTCCAATAGAACTTCGTGCAGGTCGGCCTGTTCTGCAATAGTATATTGATAAGGCCGAGGCTTATCGGAGAAGCCAAAGCCTAACATATCTGGAGCAATCACTCGATAGGAGGTCGTCAGTTCCTCCCAAATAGGCACCCAGTCCCAGGAAGCGGTAGGAAAGCCATGAATCAGCACCAATACCGGCCCCGAACCCTCTTCTATGTAAAAAATCTGGTGCTTGCCAAATGTGAAGTACGTACCGGCAGCCCGCCAAGCGTCTGGAGACATATTTTTGTTTTGAAGATAGTAAATACCATACTGAGCTAGGCATCCTCTACATGAAGTGCCTTCGCAATACAACAGAATCGCAAAGTTTTGGGTTAAATTAGTAGTTATACCCATTACGAAATTCTCAAATCATTTCGTAATGGGTATAGAATAGATTAAAAAGCTCTACCCAATGAGTCAAAACCCCACCGCTGGCCTTTCGTTTTCCCCAGGTGTCCGTGTCATGATTCCCTTGCTCTACGCTGCCTGGTCGGACCGTGTACTCACCCCGTCAGAAGTCACCGCCTTGCAAAACAGAGCCAGCAATCTAGCTATTCTAAACGATGAGGACAAAGCGCAGCTCCTAGCATGGAGTCAACCAGCCAATCCGCCGAGTCGCGATCTCTTCAAATTTTGGGAAATCACTTGCCTGGCAGCAGCTGAAGGTCTGCCTCCGAATCAACCCGCTTCGCTCATTGAACTGGGTCTCCTCATTGCTAAACAAGATGCTCCAGAGGTTATTGCTGAATGGTCGGAAGGGCCCACTCGAAATCGTCTTAACGAATTGGAACAAGCGCTCGGCAATGTCAATCAAGCTACCTACCGATCACTATTTCCAGCCGAGGCACAACAACCGCTTGCTCCTGAGTTGGGCGAGACGTCATTCGATAGCGCTGAGCTTCAACGTCTACTGGACGGACCCTACCAGGATACCTTGAACCGTACCAAAACCATCCTTCAGGACCCTGCCTTTGCTGCGGAACCGCTTGCGTTGAAGGAAGCCTATCGCGAACAGGTCTTGCAGTGGACCAAGTTGCTGGCTGAGCAGGGCTTAGGCTCTTTATCCTATCCCAATGCCTACGGCGGCAAGGGTGATATGGGATTGTACGCTGCAGTGTTTGAAACCTTGGCCTATTACGACCTGAGCTTAACCATCAAATTTGGGGTGCAATTTGGCTTATGGGGCGGCAGTGTGCAATGGCTCGGCACCAAGAAACACCACGATGCGTATTTACGTGACATCGGCACCTTGGCCTTACCAGGTTGTTTTGCCATGACAGAAACAGGTCATGGCTCTAACGTACGAGGCTTGGAAACAACCGCCACCTACGACCCAACTACCGAGAATTTCATCATTCACACCCCACGGGAAGAAGCCGGCAAAGAATACATCGGCAATGCTGCGGCTCATGGCCGCATGGCTAGTGTTTTTGCCCAGTTGATCGTTGGTGGAGTTAATCATGGCGTTCATGCACTTGTGGTACCACTACGTGATGCGGAAGGGCGACTCATGCCCGGTGTACGCATTGAGGACAATGGCCGAAAATTAGGGCTAAATGGTGTGGACAATGGTAAGATCTGGTTCGATCAAGTGCAGGTCCCACGCGAGAACCTCCTTGATCGCTTCGGTCAAGTATCAGCTGAAGGAGAATACAGCAGTCCAATTGAAAACCCATCTCGGCGTTTCTTCACCATGCTAGGCACCCTGGTAGGTGGCCGGGTATGTGTACCGCGTGCCGGGCTCAATGCCACTAAAAAAGCTTTGACCATTGCTATTCGCTATGCAGATCGGCGACGGCAATTTGCTCCCAATGCCACCGCTCCCGAAACGCCTATACTCGACTATCCCAGCCATCAGCGGCGTTTGATGCCACTGCTTGCCAAAACTTACGCCCTGCAATTTGGCCTGGATCACTTATTGCATCGCTTTATCGAAAGGGATGAAGAGGACATACGGGAGATTGAAACGCTGGCAGCAGGCATGAAGTCTTATGCGACTTGGTTTACGACTGCCGCCATTCAGGAATGTCGGGAAGCCTGTGGTGGCAAGGGTTATCTCTTCGAAAATCAGTTTGCCGACCTGAAGGCCGACTCCGATATTTTTACCACCTTCGAGGGTGACAATACCGTTTTGATGCAGCTAGTAGCCAAAGGGGTGTTATCTGACTTCCGACAATCGTTCCACGAAGATGGTAACATGGCCACCTTGCGGTACTTGGGGCGAAGGATCAATACCGCCATTACCCAGCAAAACCCGATTGCTATTCGCAATACTGATAAGGGCCACCTGAGAAGTGGTTCTTTCCAGCTAGATGCGTTCCGTTTCCGGGAAGAGCGCTTGTTGATGTCCTTGGCCCAACGGCTCCGCGGCCACATTAAGCAAGGGAAAAGCGCCTATGAGGCTGCCATGACGTGCCAGACCCATATGTTGGCACTAGCAGAGGCTTATGTCGAACGTCAGGTATTAGAAGCCTATATGGCTAAAATCAAATCCTTGGACAAAGGCCCAGTGAAGCGAGTGCTCAAAGATCTTAGTCGGCTTTATGCCCTGCATACGATCGAACGACATAAAGGCTGGTACCTGGAGCAAGATTACCTGGCCGGCTCGAAGAGCAAGGCGATCCGCAGGCAAGTCGACCAACTTTGCTCCTCCCTTCGCCAAGATGCGCTAGCCCTTGTCGAAGCATTTGGCATACCGGAAAAGCTACTGAACGCCCCAATCGCCCGCTAAAATTTCATCTGCAAAACATTGGCTTGCCCCTGCGGAGAAAGGCTAACGATAAATAGATTGGTATAGTCCCTTTCATCGATCCGAGGATAGTCCTTGGCATCATCCAATAGACTAACTACTGAAGGAGTGGTATTAGAATGACCAACAACCAATACCCGTTGCCCTTGGTGGCGGGTTTTAATGCGTTGAGCAAGCGATGGTAAGTCACGATGATCATATACTTGCACCTCAATATCCTGGGCTATTGCCGTTGGTTCAGCTGTTTCACGGGTCCGTTGAAAATCAGTGGTATAGATCGCATCAACTGGGATGGTCTCCAACATAGCTGCCAGGCGTTTAGCCCTGTCTCTGCCTTGCTCTGTTAAAGCAGGGTCATCCCCGTAGTCTTTTTCAGCATGCCGAACAAGGATAATAGTAGTGGCCTCCTGAGTAGTTTCCGTACTAAGCGATTTAGAGGAATCACAGGATAAGCAACAAACCAACACAAACAACAAACAGGTGATCCGAGCAGTCATAAAAGATGGAGTTTTTTTGACAATCCAGTGCACAAAGAGTGCAAAGCATTGTTGTACCTTTAATAAAATAAAAAGGATTCAATTGAGCGTGGGAATTAGTTCTAAGGTAATGAAGTTGTTTAAAGTTTTCATGCTTACCTACGCGGCAAGCATTGCGCCCGCTGGACTTCAGCTATTTTTAGCCCCGTAGCTTCCGGCTACGAAACAAATCCGCCTGAGGCGGACGCTAGCAAACACAAGCCTTACCGCTCGGTTCCAGCACAAAACCTTAGACAACTTCAATAAAAACCACGATTGGATAGTGTTCACGTTCATAAGTAATCAAACGAGATAGGCGGGTTGAAAAGATCCTTCAACCGCTTGCCTATGCAAAGCACCATCTCCCGTTCGAATTACAAATAAAGTTGTCTACAACGCATGCCCCCGTTTCGTACCCGTTTCGCTCCCACTCCTAGTGGTTTCCTACACCCTGGAAACGGCATTTCTTTCATCCTAACCTGGGCGATCGCCCGTGCTGCCGATGGGCATATCCTTTTGCGGATCGACGATTTGGACAAGGCGCGATTTCGCCAGGAATACCTGGAAGATATTTTTGAGACGCTCGACTGGTTGGGACTTGACTATGATCAAGGCCCAGCTTCGGTGGCCGATTTTATGGCAAATTGGTCCCAACACCGGCGATTGGAAACGTACACAGCAGCACTCGATCAGTTGCGCGAAAATGGTCTTCTGTTCGCCTGTGACTGTACCCGAAAGCAAATCCGCGAACAATCTGAAGATGGCCTGTATCCTGGCCGCTGCCTGGATCGCCAGCTCGCCTACGATCGAAAGGATGTCTCCTGGCGCGTTGCCCTACAAGAACCTACCAAAGTCAGTTTTCACGATTGGCGCTGGGGCCACAGGATTCTCGATCTGGCTGGTGACGTGGGTAATTTTGTTGTTCGCCAGAAGAATGGTTTTCCCGCCTACCAAATCGCATCACTCGTCGATGACCGAGAGTACGACATAAACTTTATCGTACGGGGCAAGGACCTTTTATCATCGACCGCAGCCCAATTGTACTTGGCTAAACTATTGGAATGGCCCGCCTTTCAACAAGCCACCTTTTGGCATCATCCGCTCCTGATGGATGACGACGGAGGAAAACTGTCGAAAAGCGCAGGAGCAACTTCGCTGCGTAGCTGGCGAAATGGAGGGCGGTCGACCGGGTCGCTTTTTGAGAAAGCGTCAGAGTGGCTGCAACTCAAGCATCGATGCACCACTGGCACCGAGTTGGTAGCAGCCTTAAAGGAATTGGGGGAATTGCCTCTCAGTAGTAGATCGTGAGAAGTTGAAATTAAGTCGTCAACTATATCCAGTTTACATTTTGCGTAATTTGCGATCATGCTTAACACTGACCAAATCCGCTACATCGCCCTCGACGCCGACGACACCCTCTGGATGAACGAGCCGATTTTTGTGCGCACTCAAGATGCCTGCCGCGAGGTGATTACCAAGTACCTCGACGATCCAAATTCATTAGATGGCAAGCTATACGAGTACGAAAAAAAGAACCTTCGCCTCTTTGGTTACGGTATTAAAGGATTTATGCTTTCCATGATCGAGACCGTTATTGAATTGACCGATGGTGAAATTCATGGCTCCGATATCCAGCAGATCATCGACCTGGGCAAGGAGATGTTAGAGCATCCCGTTCACTTGCTCGACACGGTGGAGGAAAGTGTAAAATCGATCACCGAACACTATCACTTGATGGTCATTACTAAAGGTGACTTATTTGATCAGGAGAACAAGATCGCTCGTTCCGGCCTTGGTCACCTCTTTAAGGCAGTGGAAATAGTGAGTGAAAAAGATACTGCCACTTATGCCGATGTGCTGCGTCGACATCAAATCCCACCCGATCAGTTCTTAATGGTTGGGAATAGCCTGAAATCCGATGTCATTCCAGTACTGGAGCTCGGAGCACAGGCTATTCATATTCCTTTCCATACCACTTGGGAGCACGAGCAAGTAGCCGACCACAGGCTGAATGGTTATACCTACACCGAGATCGGCCGCTTGGAAGAGCTGGCTTCGCTCTTGGGTATAGACTAGACTAAAAGACTTTTTCGTATAGTTCCTTCTCGCGTGCTTTAGCCGGTGTACGATCTTCTAGTATCTCAAATACATTGCGCTTGATCGTGTGGGCGATATCTCCGGTTGGCAGGTCGTTGCAATCTAAACCGAAAGGATCTTCGATCTCTTCTCCTAACAATTCTATCCCCAACAAAGCAAAGAACAGCAGCATGGCTAGCGGTACAGTGGCCATGTGAAAGGTAGATACCAGTGCGAAAGGCAACAAGAGGCCATAAGCGGTGATAAAGAGTTTGAGAAAAACGGCATAGGAAAACGGAATCGGGGTTTTCTTGATCCGCTCGCAGGCGCCAAGAATATCTAGCAAGGCCTGATGCTGAGCCTTAATATTGATATAATCGCCCTCGTTGATCTCATCTTGGCGATGGGCCTCTGCTAATTGCAGGAAAATCTGCTGAGAAATATAGTTTGGCAAATGGTCTTTTTGCTCGTATTGCTCTCGCTCTTTATCCGAAAGGTAGATTAGTTTATCAATCTTTGTGCCATCTCTAAGATGCTCCACTAAAGCCAGACAAAAGTTGGAAATATGCGTAGCCATCCAGTGTCGGATGTCTTGGTTTTTTTCAGGGAACATACCATCAACATAGATCGCCATGTTGCGCGTATGGTTTACTAATGCACCCCATTGTTTGCGGGCTTCCCACCAGCGGTCATAAGCCGAATTGGTGCGAAACACCAAGAAAATACTAAGGATGACACCTAGCAAAGAGAAAATGCTGGTATTTAGCGACATCTCGTCAAACCATCCGAAGTATTCGAAAAGCACACAAACAACAACAGCGTAAACGCCCATGGCCATGACCGAGCGAACAATGCGCGTCATGGTCCAACTCTTAAACAGGTGCCGGACATCGCCCAGCCAATTGTGATTCGTTTTGTAATAGATCATCAGTCAGTACTTAGTACGAATAATAGTTGTAAGTCTCTACCGTTTTTTGCGAACATGAGCCTGAATAAGCCTTGCCCACCGCTCATTTTCAATCGCTTGCAATCAGCGCCTTGAGCAGGTCCGAAAAAACTAGAGAAAGAATATTAATGAATTAGTGTTCTGAAAATCGCTGATTTGTATTTAGATTTCTCCTAGGTATTCATGGACAAATTTAATGGCCATGGCCCCTTCCCCAACCGCAGACGCAACTCGGTTCATCGCACCTGATCGCACATCGCCGGCGGCAAAAATACCGGGCTGACAGGTTTCCAACAGCAAGGGCTCCCGTTCGGTTCGCCAAAAGTTGGCATAGTCGGCACGATTTCGCACTTCCCGACCGGTTAACAAGAAACCTTTTTGATCTTTTAGCAGGTTATTAGGTAGCCATTCGGTAGCTGGACGAGCGCCGATAAACACGAAGAGTGCATCGGCTGGTTCTTCCTTGGCTTCATCCGTATCCTTATTGAGGATAAAGAGCGATTCCAAGTGATCACCGCCACAGGCCTTCACTACTTCCGAGCGCCCCCGGACCTCGATGTTAGGTATTTGATCAATTTGCTCGATCAGGTAATGTGACATGCTGGAAGTTAGATCTTCCCGGCGTATCAAAATCGTCACCTGTTTCGCAAATTTTGATAGATAAACCGCACCTTGACCCGCCGAATTACCTCCTCCAACCACATATACATGCTTGTTCTTGCAGGCGGTTGCTTCAGTCATCGCAGCACCATAATAAACGCCTGCCCCACTAAAACGATCGGCTCCTTCAGCCGGTAGGCGGCGGTAATCTACACCAGTAGCAACCACAACCGTCTTCGCCATAACCTCACGGCCGTCAGCCAGCTGCAATCGCTTATACTGATTGTCAATTTCAATATTTTGAACCGATTGTGGGCTTAGGAATTCCACACCAAATCGAGTAGCCTGTGTAATCGCGCGTCGTGCCAGGTCGGCACCACTCAACCCGCTGGGGAATCCGAGATAGTTTTCAATCCGAGAACTGGTGCCCGCTTGTCCTCCTGGTGCCCGGCGTTCGATCAGCAAGGTCTTTAGTCCTTCTGATCCACCGTAAACGGCTGCGGCCAGGCCAGCAGGCCCCGCACCGATAATGGCAACATCATACAATTCGGAGCTGGCACTGGTATTCATCCCCAGCGACTGGGCCAAATGATCGACCGGTGGGTTTCCAAAATGCGTACCGTCTTCCAAGATCACCACCGGCAAATCTTTACCCGTCATATGATGGCTAAGCATGAGCTCAGATGCCTTCATGTCGTAATCGACATCCAGCCATTGATAGGGCAACAAATGGCCAGCCAGGAAATCCTTGATCGCATGAGAAGAGGGCGCATACTGGTGCCCGATCACTTTGATGCCGCTAAAGGGTGGAACAAAGTTGCTTTGCCAGTCTTCCAACAGATCGTCGAGTACCGGGTAAAGTCGCTCTTCGGGTGGGTCCCATGGTTTGACCAGGTAATAATCCAGTTGCACATCGTTGATCGCCTTAATGGCGGCATTCGTGTCGGAATAGGCCGTAAGTAAGACGCGCTTGGCCGCTGGAAAAAACGCTTTGGCCTGCTCCAGGAAGTCAACGCCCAGCATCTCTGGCATCCGTTGATCCGAAAGAAACAAAGCCACCATCTCCCCTGCCTTCTGTAGCTCCGGCAGGGTAGTCAATGCTTCTTCGGCAGAAGTAGTACTGATAATACGATAGTCTTGCCGATATTGATTCCGCAGGTCACGCTTAATGGAGCGCAATACCTGTGGGTCATCATCGACCGATATAATAATGGGTTTCTTAGCCTTAGCCATTGCTTTGTTCGATTTCTAGATGAAAAGGTCTGATGAGTTAAGCAGCTGGTAAGCTGACCGTAAAGGTGGTCTTTCCTGGCTCAGAGGTCACCTCGATCATTCCATTGTATTTTTCCACAATGCGCCGAGTGACTTCGAGCCCCAAGCCGGTTCCCTTGCCCACGCCCTTGGTTGTGAAAAATGGATCGAAAATCTGAGAAAGAACACTTTCCGGAATTCCACCACCATTATCGGTGATTTCCACTACTACCCAATCGCGCTTTTGGAAAGAACGGATACAGAGTTTTCCTCCCCGGTCCATCGCATCGATGGCATTATCGATCAAGTTGGTCCAAACTTGATTGATTTCGCCAGGAAGTACCTTTACTTGAGGTAAATCCGGCTGTAGTTTCTTATCCAAAGCGATCTGCTTGTCCTTGATCTGGTGCTTCAGCATCGTGACCGTGCTCTTCAACCCCTCGTGGATATCCACAAGCTGGGGTGTCGAAGCTTGATCCATATGCGTATAAGATTTGATCGACGAAATTAGCCCTGCGATGCGGCCAGAGGATTCCCGAATTTCTGCTACCAGCTTTTCCAGGCTAAGCGTACTTTCCAACCACCAGAGGATACTAGGCAAGTCGCGATCATCGATAATACCCTGTACTTCTTCCAGGTTCTCTACCGTCAAATCAAATTCAGCAAAGGTATCCGCCAGCTGTTCACTATCCTCGACCTCCTGATCATCCAGCCAATCCATCAGGTCATCCTTGCGCTCCTCTTGCTCCATGAGGCTCAGGTCCTCGAATTGGCCTAGGTTGCTAAGCTTACTGAAAAGGATCGCATTGACCTGATCGGTTTCTTCCGGCGTGATCTTCATTGTGATCACCTGCTTGAATTTTTCCGGCGTGGTATGGATCCGATTGTATAGTTCTTCTACGCTTCGAACGATAGCCGAAGCGGGATTATTCAATTCATGCGCCAAGCCGGCTGATAATTTACCCAATGACATCAGCTTTTCATTCTGTAATCGGAGCTGGGTGAAATTCCGAATACGATTCGACATGGCACCTACCAGTCGTTGAACCAAGTCGTAGCTTACAGTCACCATTTCGATGAAGTGCTCTTTATGTAGTTCAAGAGTTCGTACAGGTTCCAATGCCGTGCCCCAGGCTTTGGTTTCCTTCATACGGGAAAAAGGAAGCAGGCCTGTGATATAACCCGTTTCATAAGTACCGGCTTCGCGGAATTCGCCGGCTTGTTGAAAGCGCACGATGAATTCGCCGCTCAACATCACCTGCATATAATTGGCTTCTTGGTCGGGCTCGAAAAGGTGATCGCCCGTTTCATAGTGCAAATATTTTGACCGATCAACCAGCCATTGGAGGGCATCGTGCGGAAGCCCCTGAAAGGTCTCGAATTGTGATAGTTCGGCTGCTAACTCAGGCGTTTTTTCCAAAGCGTGCATAGTGGTGTTGAGTATAAGGGTGAGAGCTGGAAATAACCAACGACAACAGAACAGCCAGTAAGCAAAAATAGTTGATTCCGGAGTTGACCGCCTTGTGG
>SPJK01064703.1_pt1 | contig 19245 bp, 13 predicted proteins | sample 3741771 | NCBI WGS metagenome assembly SPJK01 (sample SAMN10925997, study PRJNA522277) | cold seep metagenome | isolation source: Elba SIP-enriched marine methane seep metagenome, extraction at timepoint T2 | place: Italy: coast of Elba, Mediterranean Sea
CAAGTGGAATTGTTTTGGTGAACCCAAGATCGTAGTTACGAATGTTGGTTGAAGCTTCACCTGTGATGCTTTCACCCGTGGTTGGAGCTCCAAGTTCAAGAGGTGGTGTTATAGCTACGGTACCACCGACTGAATCAAAAGGTCCCGAATCAAAGCTGCCACCTGTATCGATATCAGTGTAGGTAAAGCGAATTTCCCCACCACATTCACAGAGACGGTAGCCTGCATAGAAACGGTAAGAGTCGGAGTAATCCATATTGAATTGCTCCCAAGTCGAAGTGTTTGCAACCGCATCCGTAATTACATATGCAGTTGCTTCGCTGAATTCCGTACGGATGTTAAGGTATTCCGCTCCAACAAAGAATTGCCCACGCTGCTTGCAAAGCGAATGGAGTTCACAACCGCCCCCATTGCATGAACCACAAGGGTCGCAAGGATCACAGCTGTTGCAGCCGGCTGGTACGACATTGCTGTCGACAATAAAACTTCCATCAAGTAGAGCATCAGTATTAATGAACTGCTCGGCGTCGGCATTTTCGGACGTTTGCTGACCAACAGCAACGCCACTGAGTCCCATCACGAAAGTGAGTGCGCACGCTGCGCGCAAAAAGAATGTCATCCTGAGTTCCCCCCCAAGTGTTTTGTCTCATTGGCTCGACCCCAGTTCACGCACATCGAAGCACTGGATCTTGCTCCGAGGCGAGTGGAAGTACCACATGGCATTCCTGGGTCCTGATCTGGGTTGAGACCAATTCCTTGCCTAACCATCGGAAGTAGGTAAGGTGCCATATAAGGAATTTTCAGCAAGATTCGCTTGATAAGGGTAATTATTAGATTTGCTAGGAACCGCAATGGCCGCAAAGTTTATCAGCCTTTCCTAACGAGAACAGAAATGCGTATGGCCGCACATAATAGGAACTGTGGAATGAGGCAAATCAATGCCATGCTAGCATTACGGGCCTGCTTGCTATCAGCGCATCACAAAGGCCAATCCTCCCTGGATTGGCCTTTGTAGGATTCATTCAATCTCTAATTGAAAAATAGATTTAGAGATTCTTATTCTTCTTTGCAGCCAGTCTTCGCCGTCGAGGCGAATCATGTTTGCGTTCGGACAATCGTTTACCTCTAGTTCGGCAGTGAGAGTCCGATTCGCAGCAAACTCCCTGGCCAAGCTCTTGGCAATGTGACCCTACATCTGGTCGGGTCTGGTCCACGCATTTCTTAGGGCGTCTGTTCATGGTGTTTCTCGTCGGGTGTAGATTGCCTAGGTGATTTCACACAGTTTATGAAACTGAGTCACCTACTGGTTTCTACTTCGACGATTTAGCGTCGCACCAATCCCAGCGATGCCCAGCAAAATCAAGGCGGATGGCTCGGGGACTTCCTCGATAATGTTTAACGGAGGAAGCAGATCAATCATTTGCATATCGGCATGGTCACGTGGATCAAGAGCATCAACAGCATGTGTCACCTGGTAATTGGGAATCTGAGCCGATACTCCTGGCGTATCCTCGACAAATTCGATGGCTACAATAGAGTTGTCAGGTTCAACTTCACCAATGATTCCGTCCTTGTTGAAGAAAACTTCCGTATAGGGGGCAAAGTACATCATACCGGGGTCAAGATTGTCGGCATTGATATCAACTTGGAAGCGAACCACTTCCCCTGGCTTCAGACCACCGTTACCGAAATTGAGAGCCAGCACATCACCACCATTTTCAATGGATGAAGTGAACTGAATACTAGGAGTCGAGTAGCCGGTAATGGCATAATCTCCATTGGCGGGAAATGGAGAAGAATTGGTTTTGTCTTTGTGCAAAAACTCATTTGAGAATTGATAGTTGGTATCACCAATTGTCATGCGAAATTCTGAAATTGAAAGATTCGCATTCGTATTTGCTACCTCAATAAAAGGCATGTTGTATTCGTAGACTTGTGTCTGCCAACCTACCCAAAGGGTATTCATGCCCGCCATTTTTTGGTCAGGCGTAGCATCATCAGCAAAATTTTCTGGATTGGCTAAGGCCATTTCAATATTGCTGAAATTCACGGTGACAGCAGCTGCATTATGGGCCATACCTAAGCCCAAAATTGCAATGAGAGATAACGTTAAGAAACTCGTGTTGGCAAAGGCTCTAAGCCGTGATGCCGTGGTGTTGAAAAAAGTCATATGTAGTACCTATCTAATTGCCAGGCACAAACCCTTTCTTAGGCGTGCATGACAGAATGAATGAATCCAGGAACGCAAGAATTCCGTGCGAGTAGCACGGTTGTCGAGAACTCTTCCGCGGGCTTATCCGTGAGCCTCTAGAAGATTCCGAGCGAAGAAACGCCGGCAGGCATGTTTAAGAGCAGAGAGGTGCTTAGTAAGTCACCTGGATCACTTTGCCGTCGGATGACGAAAAGCGTTGAATGGCAGTTTGAGATTCAACCTGTGCATGCGCCGAATGCTTGACAGGAGAGAGCGATGCTTAATCTTTTGGAACAGCTAATGCCTGGGCAATTCTTTAGTTCATTAAAGAGCTTGCAACAATGGCGGCTGTGTCTACCCGACGTAGAGACCTTTCAAAAAGCGATCTCAGGGGCACCAAGAGAGAGGAGCAACCTTCTCATGAATGTCCAACTGGCCAAACAACGGATTGCTCCGCTGCTGCCGGGTTGACACTCATGAGACGACTCCTACAGGTAGATAGTACAAATGTGTTGGTGACTGCCCGGGTATCTCCTAGGGGCAGCTGTAATACATAGACTACTCAAGGAGGCAGGGCTGTCAACGACTTTTCCGAATTCGTAGAAAATTCGTGGCGGGTTGTCGCTGCGGGTTAGAGCAGGTTTACGCAGAAACCACTCTTTAGAGGGGTTTTGTGAAAAAGAGACGCGGCGGGGTCCCCTCCTAGCTCCCGGCTAGTTCCCGCCGCGTCGTGCCCGGATCCCTCCCCAGGGTTGCCGAGCACAAAAACTTAGGGCGCACTAGCAAGCGGGGCAAATTGGTCTGGAGGAAATCACTCAGAAGAGAGGACTTCGCGTGTTCAGAAGTGCTATTTGGACGGCAAATGCCTGAATCTTAGGTGATCCAATCCAAGCCAATATCCAAAGCAATCGCGGAATGAGTGAGTGCGCCGACGCTGATGCGGTCGACACCTGTCTGAGAAATCGCTTCAATCGTTTCAAGTCGAACACCGCCGGAGGCCTCAAGAATCGCAACGGAATCGGCATTCTTACGAATCGCAACTGCTTCTTTGAGTTCTTCACAACTCATATTGTCGAGTAGTACGACGTCAGGATTTTCTGGTAGTACCTGAGACAACTGCTCTAAGGTATCGACTTCCACTTCAATAACTACTTGCCGCTCGTTTTTAGCATTCCTCTGATGAGCCAACCGGACTGCCTCGGCTGAAGTCATCCCTGATTGAGTGGCAAGTGAAAGATGGTTGTCCTTAATCATCACGGCGTCATAAAGTCCAAGGCGATGATTCACCCCACCGCCGCACTTTACCGCGTACTTCTCAAGGAGTCGCCAGCCAGGAGTCGTCTTACGCGTGTCATAAAGTTTGGCACTACTACCGGAAACTCTTAAAACGAACTCATTTGTAAGGGTTGCGATACCGCACAGTCGGCCAAGCAAATTTAATATCACGCGCTCACAGGTCAGGAGCTGGCGTGCGTTTCCACGAAGAATTCCAAGGCTATCGCCTGGCTTAATCGGATCTCCATCTTGGCATTCTGGGTCCCACTCTAGGTCAGCACCAGCAACTTCCGCAACAAGAGCTACGATTCCTAATCCTGCTGCAATACCTAATTGTCTTGTAGAAATTGATGCAGCGCCATCACGATCTCCATCGGCAAGCCAATAAGAAGTAAGATCTCCTGCAAAAATATCTTGCTTACCAAGAGGATCGATGCCGAGATCTTCCTCTAGTGCTAGTGCAATCAATCGGCGCGCATCTCGAACAAGGTGTTCATTCCATTCAGATTGTCTAAATTCGTTCGGCATCTCTTCTAATACTCAAAGGTTCAGTCATTGATTCCAAGCATCGAACGGAATTCATCTTCATTGATGATTGCGATGCCGATTTTTTCCGCTTTGGTTAGCTTACTGCCCGCTTTCTCTCCGGCAAGAAGGAAGTCCGTCGAGGAAGAGATACTGCTAGTCGCCTTGCCGCCGTTCTGCTTGATTAAGTCTTGAGCTTCGGTCCGCGAGTAATTCTCAAGCGTGCCAGTCACAACGACAGTTTTGCCTGCAAATGGCCCATCGGTTGAGTTAGTTGAAACGTTGGCAGTATCTTCTGTCATTTTCACGCCGAGACTTTGCAGATTATCGATAATCGCCCTGCCCCGTTCGTTATGCAGAAATTCATGAACCGATTTTGCAATCTCAGTACCAATGCCCGATTCTTCCCCGTTCACTTTAAAGGATTCAATCTGTTCAATCGAAGCGGATTCAAGAGCTTCAATCGTCTGATAATGATTGGCCAGAATCTCTGAGGCTGAAGAACCAACGTGACGGATCGTTAAAGAACCAAGCAAGCTTGCTAGGCCGCGTGATTTCGACTCTTCAATTGCAGCGAGAAGCTTATCGACTTTCTTTTCGCCCATCCGTTCAAGCTCGAGCAATTTCTCCCGATGGTCTTTTAGTCGGTAGAGGTCACCATAGGTTTTTAGAAGACCTGCCTCGATGAGTTGTTCAACAACTTTCTCTCCAAGGCCATCGATATCCATTTGCCCCCGGCCTGCATAATGGATCAACCGTTCTTTGATTTGAGCTTCGCATTCGGGATTTGTACAGTAACGGCCTGATTCATCGAGTTCGCTCAACGGGGCTGGTCGTTCGGATTCATTGGAACCTCGCTTTTCCCAAGAGCGGATTTCTTGTTCTCGCCTTTGGTCGTATTCAATGATCAAAGTACATGGGCAGTCAGGGCAGATTACAGGTATTTCAAGTGCGCCACCCCGATCCTTACTATCAGGGTCTTCAACTCGAACAACTTGCGGAATGATTTCGCCCGCTTTCTCGATAACGACGCGATCTCCGATTCGGATGTCCTTGCGGCGAATCTCACCAACATTATGTAGCGAAGCATGTTGAACCGTCGTTCCCGCAACAAAGACCGGCGTCATCCGTGCACGTGGCGTCACCTTGCCTGTCTTGCCAACTTGCCAATCGATACCGAGAATTTCGGTAACGGCTTGCTCGGCAGCATATTTATAAGCCATGCACCAGCGTGGGAATCGGCTTGTATGGCCAAGTTCTTCTTGAAGTTCGCAGTTGTTCACTTTGATGACGACTCCATCGACGCCGTATTCGAGCGAATTCTTCTTGCTTTCAAAATCATTAATCCAATCGATTACTTCGTCGATGGTTTGACAGGTCGTTGCCAAAGGATTGATAGGCAGTCCCAAAGACTTAACCTGATTTAAAAACATTTGTTGTGTGGCAAAATCAAAATCGTTGGAGACTTCACCAAATCCGTGAACAATCAATTGCAACCCTCGTGGAGCAACCTTAGCAGGGTCGAGTTGCTTGAGCGTTCCGGCTGTTGCGTTACGTGGATTAACAAAGGGATCCACGCCTTCTTCATTAGCTTGTTTGTTAATGCGGTCAAAAGCCGCCCAAGGCATAAAGACTTCGCCGCGGACTTCCAAGATATTGGGAATGGCTTGATCACCACTGGCTTGCAGTTGCAAAGGGACGGAACGAAGAGTGCGAAGGTTCTGCGTAATATCATCGCCGCGCTTGCCATCGCCCCGGGTGAGGCCAAGAGTCAATGCTCCTGACTCATAACGAAGGCTCGAAGCGACGCCGTCAATTTTTGGTTCGACCGAAAAACCTCCTTCAAGCTTTCCCTCGAACGGTTCGGCGCAACGATCCGCCCACTTCCTTAGATCGTCCGCATCGTAGGAATTGTCGATTGAGTACATTGGCCTTGCGTGGGCGATCGTCTCAAATCGATCAAGCGGCTCTCCACCCACTCGCTGTGTGGGGCTGTCCGGTGTGACGAGATGGGGATTCTCCGTTTCCAGATCCCTCAACTTAGCCAGAAGTTGGTCGTAATCTTGGTCCGAAATAATTGGCTTGGCATCGACATAATAGAGCCTATCATGCCGGCGAATTTCTTCGCGAAGTGCCTCAATCGTCTTTTCAGGACCGCTTGTCATGAGCTTCTAGCAAAGGGGAAAAGCAGGTAATAGGTAGCGAAATGTTTCTAGTACGGTTATGGTACGGGATTACCCTTAATTGCTCCACGTCACCCGTGTACTACCAAAGCCGAAAAGCCAAACTATGGCCTCCGCTATTGAGCCTGATGAGACCGATTCCGTAGCCCCAGGGGACGTAATCCGTATCATCGGTGCCGAGACACACAATTTGCGTGATATCGACCTCGACTTGCCGAGGAATCAGCTCATTGTCTTTTGCGGTGCTTCTGGTAGCGGTAAGACGAGCATGGCAATCGACACGCTCTATGCCGAAGGGCAACGCCGTTACATCGAGAGCTTCTCAGCCTACACACGTCAATTTATTGATCAACTCGACAAACCCGATGTCGAACGGATCGATGGCCTACCGCCAGCGGTAGCCGTGACGCGTAATGCAGGAAGTCGCTCGAATCGATCGACCGTCGCGACTGCGACCGAAGTAGCTGACCACCTCAGACTCCTGTTTGCTAGGGTTGGTGAAGTTCTTTGCGAATCATGCGGAGTCGTGGTCCGTAAAGATACCGTTGAGTCAATTATCGATTGCTATCGAGGATTTGAAACAAACCGACGAGTCATGATCGGCTTTGAAGTCACGCTTGCTACTGGCGGCGAGGGGGCTGCTAAACTGGCTGAACTCATCGAAGCCGGCTACGTTCGAGCGGTCTATCAAGGAGAAACTCTCTCACTCTCCTCGGAGTTGGTTGAACGATTTCGTGATGGCGCCGATTTATTAATTATCTCTGATCGATTAACAAGCGGAGCCGAAGATTTGTCTCGCGCAACCGAATCGATCGAAACCGCGATTGCTTCAGGGGAAGGTGCTTGTATTCTCTGCGTTGAGTCGGATTCAAGTCAGGCTGATTCTATTGATGGCCGACTATGGAAGCTTCACCGGTTTGATACCCTTTTCCGATGTAGCAGTTGCCAACAAGAGTTTACCCAGCCAGAACCACAACTCTTTAACTTCAACAGCCCGTTGGGCGCCTGTGAAGAATGCCAAGGTTTTGGCAGCGTTGTAGAAACCGATATGGATTTGGTCGTTCCTGATCGATCAAAAACGCTTCGCGAAGGGGCTGTTGCTCCGTGGACTACTCCCGCCTATGAGCATGAACTCGAAGAGCTATTGGAGCTGGCCGATGATTACAACTTGCCGGTCGATATTCCGTTCAGCGAACTTACGGACGATCATCTGAAGTTGATCGTAGAGGGTGTGCCCGAACGCGATTTTGGCGGGCTCAACGGTTTCTTCCGTTGGCTTGAGCGACGCAAATACAAAATGCACTTGCGGGTTTTTCTAAGTCGATGGCGATCGTTCCGTTGTTGTGATTCTTGCGGGGGGGCAAGGCTTAAGCCGGACGCCTTGTCAGTTCGAGTTGCTGGAAAGAACTTTTTCGAAGTATGTCAACTAGAGGTTCGCGAAGCGGCTGATTGGTTTGAGTCACTCAATCTAGATGGTGAAAAGCAGCAGGTTGCAAATTCGATCTTGAAAGAGATACGATCCCGTCTTGTCTACCTTTCCGAGGTAGGGGTCGGCTATTTGACGCTTGACCGGTCCCTTCGGACCCTGAGTACCGGTGAATCACAACGTGTTACCATGACAGCAACCTTGGGATCGAATCTCGTTGACATGTTGTATGTCTTGGACGAACCATCAACTGGATTGCATCCAACTGATGTTGCGCCACTTGCAAAAGCAGTCAGTCGTTTACGAGATCGTGGCAATACCGTTGTGCTTGTGGAGCACGAAGAAGAAATTATCCGGGTCGCTGATCATGTCGTTGAGTTCGGTCCGCTAGCTGGTCTTGAAGGAGGAAACGTTGTCTTTGAAGGAGAGGTCCAAGGCCTTATCGATAGTGAAGAGAGCCGCACCGGAGATTGGCTTGCCGGCCGGCGCGTAATTCGTGGCGATGCCTCTTCCCGAGTCCAGACAACCCAAGATGCCCTCGTGCTAAATGGAGCATCAGGGAATAACTTGCATGCTAACTCAGGTGACGATTCAAATCAGTCAGGACTTGATGTCCGATTCCCGCTTGGCGTTCTCTGTGTTGTGACTGGAGTGAGCGGTGCTGGAAAAAGCAGCCTAGTACGCAGAACGCTCTACCCTGCCCTCAACGAGGCATTTCATGCCAAATCGAATGGCAGCAATGAGAGTCGGCACGAAGCCGATCGACCACTTCCTTACGAGGAGTTGATTGGTGCACGCCTGTTGGATGACGTCGTTTATGTTGACCAACAGCCGATTGGCAAGTCACCTCGATCGAATCCGGTCACGTATATCAAAGCATTCGATCCTATCCGCACTCTGTTTGCTTCCCAACCTGAGGCTAAGGCTCGTGGTTTAAAAGCAAGTCATTTCAGTTTCAATGTCGATGGTGGACGCTGTGAGAGTTGCCAAGGAGCTGGCTATGTTGAGATCGACATGCAATTCTTGGCTGATATCTACATGAAGTGTCGAGATTGTGACGGACGGCGCTACAAGCCAGAAGTGCTAGAGGTCAAATACCGTGGTCGGGACATTGCTGAAGTACTCGATATGACCGCCCACGAGGCATTACGGTTCTTCCGTGGAGAACCGAAAATTCAGTCGAAACTGAAGTCACTACTCGATGTGGGACTCGATTACCTTCAGCTTGGACAGCCGGCCAACACACTTTCCGGCGGGGAATCTCAACGGCTTAAGTTAGCTGGACGGTTGATTGCGAAGCAAGCCGCGCGCACACTCTTCCTGCTTGACGAACCGACCACTGGTTTGCATTTTTCCGATGTCGAACAACTCGTCGAATGTTTCCGATCACTAATCGACGTAGGGCATTCGGTTATCGTCATTGAACATAACTTGACTATGATGATGGCAGCTGATTGGATTATCGATCTTGGTCCAGGCGCGGCGATGGAGGGAGGCCGTATTGTCGTAGAAGGGACTCCCGAGGACGTCGCAGCCTGTCCAGAATCTCTTACTGGCCAAGCCTTAGCTGAAGCATTTTCCCGTCGGGACAAAGCGATGGCTTCTCTAGAAGAAGCGGAACGAGAGCTCGAAGAGGATGACGATGAGTGATCCGCTAGCTCGCTACAGCAAACAAACACGTTTTGCTCCGATCGGTAAAGAGGGACAGAACAACCTTACCGATTCAAAGGTTCTTATTTGCGGTTGTGGTGCGCTTGGCTCGGTCATTGCGAATACATTAGCCAGAGCAGGAGTTGGTCACCTTAAAATCGTTGACCGCGATTACTTGGAGATAAGCAATCTTCAACGGCAGGTTCTTTTTGATGAAGAAGACGTCGATGCTGGAATGCCGAAGGCAATCGCTGCGGCAAATCGACTTGCGAAGATCAATTCAAGTATCGAGATCGAACCGATCGTTGCCGATGTCACTTTTCGCAACCTTCCTGAATTGGCCAAGGGCGTTGATCTGATTTTGGATGGCACCGACAACTTTGAAACACGATTGTTGTTAAACGATTATTCGCTTAAGCATTCTATCCCTTGGATATTTGGCGGTGTCATTGGTGCTGAAGGCCAAATGATGCCCATTCTTCCCAATAAGTCCGCTTGCCTAGCTTGTTTAGTTCCAGAACCACCCCCGGCGGGTAGCACGCCCACATGCGATTCGGCGGGTGTTATTGGCCCAGCTGTGAATGTGGTTGCCTCGCTTCAAGCAACTGAAGCGATCAAATTGCTCTCTGGCAACGAAGAGGATCTCACAAAGAAACTAACGGTAGTCGACCTTTGGAATGGTCGCTATCGAACGCTTGATGTGCAGCCTGATGCCAATTGTCGTGCTTGCAAGAAGCATGATTTTGTTTGGCTTGATGGCCAACGAGCCAGCGAAACAGTCATCCTTTGTGACAAAGGAGCTGTTCAGATCAGCCCTCCTGATGGCGCGGAACATCTTGATTTTACCGCGGTGCAAGCAGAGCTATCGCGGCAAGGTGTCGGTGAGATCAATGGGAACCAATTTCTGCTCCAGTTTACCTTTGAATCTCATGAAATAACGCTCTTTGCCGACGGTCGTGCCATCGTTGGAGAAACGAAAGAAGAAGCCCAGGCTCGCTCGCTTCTGGCCCGTTGCTTGGGGGCGTGAACTTCCGCAGGCGATTTCTCGGCGGGTTTCCAACCTCAGCTTAACCTGACGGCAAAGTTTGCCGATTGAATGGTTTAGGACGTGCCAGCTAGGGGGGCATGTCGTACGTGATTTGCTTCTCTTGCTTTACTCTCATTGGGTTATTGGCTGACGACGTAGTTATGGCAACTACCAGTTCTCAAATCGGTTTGGGATCAACCGGACCATCGATACCACAACTTGGCAGCAAGACAAACCGCCGACGCAAGGTGGTTGGTCGGCTAGGCCCTTGGCAACTTCTGCGTTTGCTTGACGAAGGGGAAACAACCCGAGTCTATTTGGCAAGACCCGCTGATGTTGATGCGGAGGAAGCAGCACTTTATGCAATTAAATCACTTCGCAAAGAATGGTGGACCGACTCTCAGGCCATCGAAGCGCAGCGGCGCCATGCTTGGGTTGGTCAGCGAGTTTCTCACCCGAACTTAGTTCCCGTGTTGTCCGCTTCGATTGCATCGCCCCCCTTCTATGTGGTGATGCCGAGAATTGAAGGACAAACTGCTGAGAAAATGCTTGCTAAGGAGCGACCATCCGTTCCGGTGGCTCTTTGGATTGCCCGACAAACTGCTGAGGCCTTGGCCTCTTTGCATGAGAAGACGGGAATGATCCACGGTGATTTGAAGCCAAGCAATCTGATGGTGGGCCCCGATGGCCATACGACACTGATCGATTTTGGTTTCTGCCAAACGGAAACCGAATCACGTGCTTGGGCAGACCGAGCCGTTGTGGGTACCTTGCACTACATGGCACCCGAAAGGTTGACTTCGGCAAACAACGCTACGGTGCAGAGCGATCTTTATAGCTTGGGGGTCACTCTTTATGAATTCTTAACGGGTCACAAGCTATTTGATTCGGACCACCCTGGTCAACTGATCAGTATGCACCGTGAGGAACGACCGCGGCAACTGAGTGAATTGCTGCCTGATTTACCGCCGACAGTTTCGAATCTTGTAAATCGTCTTCTTTCTAAGGCATCGTTGCGTCGTGCCGAATCAGCTTCGCAAGTTGCCGAAGAGCTCAGACGGCTTGAGATCGAATGCTTTGGCATGCGATAAGAATGATTAGGCACAGGCCCTGATCATTGGTAAGATGTTGGTCCATCTAATAAGGGCCAAAATCTTTGAAAGAATCGTCGCTCATTCGCCGTGCTGACCAATTAACCATCGCTGCGCTAGCGTTGGTGATTTTGCTTGGTATGACAGCTTGGTGGATTGGTCGAGGTGGCCATTCGGGCGGATTGATCGACATCGATCGAGCAGAACCGCTTAACTACCAATTCTCGGTAGATTTGAATCAGGCCGATTGGCCCGAGCTCGCCCAGCTGCCAGGCATCGGCGAGACGCTTGCCAAACGGATTGTTGCAAGTCGTCTTGAGAGCGGTCCTTTTCTTTCTCCCGAAGATCTTCAGCGAGTTTCCGGTATCGGCCCGCGTAAGTTTGAACAGATGCGTGGTTACCTATTACCAATTAATGAAACCGGACTAGCAAAGAGTACCGTTTCGGTGCCCTCTCCATAGCTTAGCGTCGGCGCCCTAACAGCATCAAAGAACCGGCAGCAAGTAGCATGGCCGAAGTTGGCTCGGGTACGCTTGACGCAAAAGCGGAAGAGACAACCGATGAGGAGGTAGCGAAAAAATCATCGGGCACATTCTCAGGATTTACAGGATCGCCTGAGAGATTATTCAATAGCTCACGTTGAATCGAAGTGGAAGCAGCGGGAGCCAGTGGACCTTCGAGAATTGAATTATCGCTGACAACATCAACGCTATTGATAAACACCAATTTCTCAAACTCAGTAAGTGGCACATCAGTAAATGTAAGGCTGCTATCAAGGCTAACTTGATTTAGGGCCATGATACGATCAACCGTTTCCATGTCAGGGATGTAAGCAAAGGGAACAAATCCTTGATTATCAAGAAAAGCATTGTCATTGATGTTCACAAAGAAGCTGCTTGAACCGCTATTGATGTTCCCTCCAGCAAGCGCTAGTGAGACAGCACCCCGGATATTTGATAGCCCGGCGGTATTGAAATCAGGCTGTCCGTCATTGTCGGCATCAATCGTTACATCATCAAAGGCGCGGACGGGCGTTTGGCTTAAATCATTCGCGGTTACATCGCTCAGCTTGTTTGCAAGAAAGCCACCCATTTGAAGCACAAAATCGTCTGTCGGATCTGCAGCCACATTATCGGCAGCACGATTGATAGCGGCATTCATATACCTGTCTGATTCGACATAGGCGAGCATGTTGTCGACGAGTGGTTGCAGATTAGCATTACCAGTCGGATTCAAATGCATGTCGAAAGAACCAACATTCGTACGAAATCGAATTATCTGTGCCGAAGATTCCGTAGGCGAAAATGCGATCAAGGTAAGTGCTAGAAGAGCAATCGTGCGGATCATAAGTGGTATAGCTAGGGGTGTCGAACCAGGAGTGAATAGCAAAACTCCACTATAATCAGGAAGTGGCAAGATTGCCCAATGATTGGCAGAAGCAGTGGTTTCGCAGTCATTTCAAGCGATTTAGGGCCCTGTCAGAGTGGCCGTAGCGATAATGACGCCTCTCTGGTTCCAAAGACTGGGGGCAGATTCTCGCAACGTTCCGCTTCACTTCGCGGCCTAGTTGGGGTCCAATGAAAGGTTGGCCCTCACTCATATCGGATAGAGATAAGCGTTTAGACAGCCATGCCAAAGTTTCAGTTAGTAAGTGATTTCCAACCAGCCGGCGATCAGCCGACGGCGATAAAGTCGTTGGTGGAGGGGATCCGTAACGGCAATGATGAGCAAGTCTTGATGGGAGTTACTGGTAGTGGCAAGACCTTCACCATGGCAAACGTAATCCAGGAACTGCAACGCCCTGCCCTGGTGCTTTCGCACAACAAAACGCTTGCTGCTCAGCTTTACAGTGAATTTAGGGAATTCTTTCCCAACAATGCGGTTAGCTACTTTGTGAGCTACTACGACTATTATCAGCCTGAGGCATATATTCCTCAGCGAGATATTTACATTGAGAAAGATGCTTCGATCAACGAAGAGATTGATCGGATGCGACTTGCAACGACTAGTTCCTTGGTTAGTCGTCGCGATGTGATTGTCGTTGCAAGTGTCTCATGTATTTATGGTTTGGGATCGCCAGCCGATTACAAAGAGATGATGGTTGGCCTCGCGGTGGGCGATATGGTCGACAGAGATCACGTCTTGGCAAAACTGATCGAGATTCAATATGAACGCAACGACACCGATCCTGCGCGCGGTAAATTTCGCGTCCGCGGAGATTCCGTCGAAGTCTGGCCTGCCTACGAAGAGTTTGCCTACCGTCTTGAATTCTGGGGCGACGAAGTCGAACGACTAGCCATCATCAATCCAACCAGCGGCGAAGTAATTGACCAATTGCAAGAAGTGTTTGTTTATCCAGCCAAGCACTTTGTTTTGCCCGAAGAGAGAATCACGGCAGCCGTTGATCAAATTCGTCTGGAGCTCTCCGGGCGATTGGAGTACTTCAAGAAAGAAAGCAAGTTACTTGAAGCTCAAAGACTGAACGCTAGAACTCGCTACGATTTAGAGATGATGCTTGAAATGGGATACTGCCCAGGTATCGAGAACTATTCAGCTCCTTTATCTGGAAAAACACCCGGACAACCGCCTGACACTTTGTTTGACTTCTTTCCAAAAGACTATCTCCTTTTTGTGGATGAGAGTCACGCCACGGTTAGCCAAGTGGGAGCCATGTACAACGGTGACCGAGCGAGAAAAACAACGCTTGTGGAGCATGGTTTCCGCTTGCCTAGCGCCTTGGATAATCGTCCGTTGAAGTTCGACGAATGGAAACAACGCATCGGGCAATGTGTCTATGTGAGTGCCACGCCGGCGGACTACGAGCTGGGACAAACAGGTGGCGAGGTGGTTGAGCAAATCGTTCGGCCAACCGGATTGCTTGACCCCGTGATTGAACTATCGCCTGCAACTGGACAGGTACCTCACTTACTCGAGCAAATCAAAGAGCGAGCCGCAGTTAGCGAGCGTGTCTTGGTAACGACATTGACCAAACGTTTGGCAGAGGATCTTTCAAGCTATCTGACCGAACAGGGAGTTCAATGCAAATGGCTACATTCGGAGCTAGACGCCTTCGAGCGTGTTGAATTGTTGCGTGACCTTCGTCAAGGAAAATTTGAAGCTTTGGTCGGGGTAAACCTTCTTCGAGAGGGATTAGACCTGCCTGAAGTCTCGCTCGTCGCGATTCTAGATGCCGATAAAGAGGGCTTTCTTCGAAGTGAAACCTCGTTGATGCAAACCATCGGTCGAGCTGCTCGGAACGTCAACGCTAAGGTGATTCTTTACGCTGACAAGATTACCAAAAGTATGCAACGAGCGATGGACGAGACCGAACGTCGTCGGAAATTGCAGGAAGCGTACAACAAAGAACATGGAATTACGCCAGAGACGGTAAAGAAAGCAATTCGCGCCGGCATCGAAGGAGAAGCAGCTGCCCACGCCCGCGCGAATGCCGCGGTTGGCCGAAATGACGAAACGCAATACATCACGGAAGAGTACATTAACGAACTTGAAAAAGAGATGTACGAAGCGGCCGATCAAATGGAATTTGAACGGGCAGCAATTATCCGTGATCGCATTGAAAAAATGCGTGAATCGATTGGCATGACGATCGCCTCGGTTGAGAAGCAACTTAACAAAGGTGGCCGACGCCGTAAGAAAAAGAAAGTTGCTGGCGTAAACTCGGGCAAAGTACCAAGGCCAAAGAAGAGTATTTGATAAGGTTTTAAGATCATTCTTTGAGCGGCAATCTGACACTGAGACAATCTGCCACATAGAAAGAGCCAGATAAGCACCGATAATAGGGACACAGAGTCATTCCAATTGGATACGATCGAGGTGCAATATGCCAAAATTACGACGCATAGATCTTTATTCTCTCGACGAAGTGATCAATGAGATAAAACGCTTGAGAGAGTCAGGCTACGAGACGGGTGGGAATTGGAATTTGAGCCAACTGTGTGAACATCTCAATGGTACCGTTCGAGTTGGCCTAGATGGAAGCATGAAACCATTCCCTTGGATTATGCGAGTAACCCTTGGTAATTTCATGTTCTGGCTTTTTCGCAACCGATATACACGCGGATTTAATGGCGTAAAAACATTGCCTGATCTCGAACCCTCGGAGAGAGAGTCAGATGATCAAGCGACGATTGATGAGTGTTTAACGACACACATGGAGGCCCGAGATCGGACCGATCCATTACCACCTTACCCAATTGCATCGCAACCAACGGTCGAGCAATGGCAACAGATGATGACGGTTCACGCGCAGCACCATCTTGAGTTTCTCAAACCTAACGAATAGCTCTCGACTACTCGCCGCGAACAAACTGGCCGTAATTTGTATTGTTAGAACGATAGTTTCGGCTGCCTCGCCATAGAATAATCGCGGGTTCAACATCCGGCTCGTCGAAGTCGGTATAGGCTGCTGCCATTTGGAAGCTAGTCCAACCGTCGGATTGATTCGCACCTTGGAAACGGTCAATCATTCTAGCTGGGACAACAACCTCCAAATCCCAGCCGCTTGCCGTTTTAACTGCAGCAGCTTGTAGTTCTTCCGTTTCACGCTTGCGGCGGTCAAGATGCACAGTTGCTGTTGCCGTTAGATTGCCTTCTTTGTCAGGCGCAGTGACTTCTAGTTGAATAATTCCCCCGCGTAACCTTGAGAACTTACGACGTGTTGATTCCGAGCGGGCATCGATTCCAATATTGAGGAGGTCTTTCCCTGCTAGGACTCTTTCGTCAGTTATTTGGAAGGAAAGAATCACGTCCTTACCCGTGTGGGCAGTAGCAACTTGGATTGCTGCATCGTCGGCATTTTTCCAATCATTGCTATTGCCAATAACCAAAGGGTTGTTGGTTGTGCCGTACCAAACGCTTGGCTCAGGCTGAAATAACCCATCGATTTCGATATCATCAGCAAGAAGTGGACATTCGTATTGGCGGTCAATCACCAAGGGTATCGTCCTTTCAATCGATGAGGAGCCCGATTTGTCGATGCTTGATATAGTTGTCGACAAGCTCCCTTTCTTGAGGAAACTAAAGTCAATCTGTTCGCTGAAGGCGACTTTGATAGTTTGCTTGGCTGATCCGCCAGGCTCGACGGTTAACTTAAGTTCTTCTGGTTCAACCAAAAGACCCCTTAACGGCAAGCCATCGGTGGAACCCACAACTTCAACCGCTTTATCCAATTGATTGGTAAGCGTTAGCTCAAAAGTTCCTTGTTGGAAGCCGGATGATTTTTTCACAAGGATTGGGCTGATGTCCAGGCTAACGCTATTGAGTAATTCGTTAATACCTGAGATGGACTTTTCGGTAACCACATCGGGTGGCAAGATTCCATCAAGACGCAAGTTAACAACTTGCGGGCCCGAGGGCTCCATCGTGAGCCAGGTGACATGGTCGAACTCGCCGTATTTATTCCCTCGGAGCGAAGAACCACCACCCGTCGTTGCTAGCGAGTAGTAGTTGTTCTCATTCCGTTCGTACTGAACATAGTGATGCACATGTCCAGCAAAGACTGTGTGAGGTCGGCCAACAAGTAGTTCTTCAACCTGCTTCCAATTCGTTCGATCTTGACCTTGGTTTTGAATCTGTGACTCGGCATAGGTCCACAATGGTTTGTGAATAAAAACTAAAGTCCAGCGATCATCTTTGCTGGCTTCTAGGTCTCTGCGAATAAATTCAAGTTGTTTGTCGCTAATTCGATTAACCGGATCTTCGCTGCAGAGGCAAAGAAAATGAACATCCTTGTAATCAAACGAATACCATTCAGGACCAAACTTTTCACGCCACAGTCGGTGCATCATCGGATTAGTAAGATCGTGATTGCCAGCGACAAAAAAGAATTTCATGTCAAGTTGATCAACGAATCCGGTGAATTCGTTCCACTCCTTCTCAACTTGGTTTTGATCTTCGGTATAACCTTCAATCAAATCGCCAACAGAAACAACAAACTCTGGCCGTAGTAGATTCAGCTTGTTGACGGCATCCATCCATACACCTGGACGATGGCCTCCCGTGCGATCGGTCATGATGGCAATCTGAAAACGGGAAGGGTCGTTCAGCAACGGCTTCTTCGTCCAGGGAGCACGATCTACGATCTTAGGATAAGTAATTTGAGATGCTTGATTTATCTCACTTTGATTTGTGGTCTCAGCTTGATGATTCTCATGCGCTGATAGGGGTGATGCTAACAGAAGAATAAGCAAGATTGGGATAATTGCAGTTCTCACGGGAGCCTCTCTAAAAGAAGTGGTTCTTAGCTGGTACTAGAACGCTAAGCGAGAAACGCTGAGAGGACAAGCATCCTTAATCGCATATTTACGCAAGAATGTCATTAACGACTTTTGCCGGTAAAACACCCGTCAATTTTTTGTCGAGACCACGGAATGGGAAGGTGAATTTCTCATGGTTGATTCCCATCAGATGGAGAATCGTCGCGTGCAGATCACGGATCTCGACGGGGTCAGAGGCGGCATTGAAACCAATGGGATCTGTCTCACCGTAAGAGAATCCTTGCTTAATGCCCCCGCCTGCAAGCCAAATCGTAAAGGCTTTGTTGTGATGGTCACGCCCAACAAAGGGAGCTGGTCTGCCACCCCGGTTCTCGGCCATGGGAGTTCGACCAAATTCCCCGCCCCACATCACCAACGTTTCATCAAGCAAACCTCGTTGTTCGAGGTCAGTTAACAAGGCAGCAATAGGTTTGTCTGTTTCTTGACATTTTGTGATCATCCCTTTGTCGATCGCTTGTTTTTCATCGCTGCCATGAAAATCCCAACCCCAATCGAAAAGTTGGATGTAACGCACCCCGTTCTCGGCTAGTTTGCGAGCAAGTAAGCAATTGTTGGCAAAGCTTTCCTCGCCCGGTTCAGCACCGTACATCTCAAGAGTAGCGGCTGTTTCATCGCGCAGGTTCATAACCGAATTGGCTTCCAACTGCATTCGGCCTGCCAGCTCGTATTGCTTGATGCGGGTGAGCGTCTCGGGATCTCGCCACTGCTGATAAGTTTGTTCGTTAAGCTCCGTGATACTTTCAAGCATTGCTTTGCGAGTATTGAGATCATCGGCTGAATTAAGGAAGCGAATCGGTTCGTCGCCACTACCACACTGAACCCCTTGATATACACTTGGCAAAAATCCACTTCCCCATCCTGCTTGGCCAACGCTAGGATTTTTTCCACCTGAGAGAAGCACAACAAAGCCTGGGAGATTTTCGTTCTCGGTTCCTAATCCGTAGGTTACCCAGGAGCCGATGGAGGGATCTCCCATCCGTGGCGAGCCGGTAAGCGTTAACAGTTGTGCTGGCGCATGGTTAAACTGATCGGTCTTCATTGTGTGGATGAAGGTCACCTTATCAAGCACTTTTTCAAAGTGCGGCATCCGATCGGAAACCCATTTGCCTGTCTTGGCTTCTTGATGGAATGGATAATGAGAGCCAAGCAATAACGGTTTCCCACGCAGGAATGCAAACCGTTCTCCTTCGATGATTCCCGAGGGACATTCACTGCCATTGAGCTTTTGAAGTTCGGGCTTGTGATCGAACAATTCAAACTGGCTTGGTGCCCCAGCCATGTGCAGCGAGATGATCCGTTTCACTTTTGGAGCAAAGTGCGGAAGAGGGGCCGATTCAGCTGTCCCGGCAAAAAGAGAATGCTGGCCGAGCCACAACGCACCTAGCCCTGCCATTCCCTGATGCAGGAACTGACGTCGCGTCGCCGATGCCGTTTGGAGCGAATGATAGTGCTGAAAAAGATTCACAGTTCACGCTTAGTGGGTGAGAGTGGCGTCTAAGTTCATCAAAGCCAAAGCAACGGTGCGCATTGCTAAGTTGTGATCGTCACTTTGGATTTTTATTTTATTGTAAAGTTCTTGAA
>SPJK01095188.1_pt1 | contig 19206 bp, 14 predicted proteins | sample 3741771 | NCBI WGS metagenome assembly SPJK01 (sample SAMN10925997, study PRJNA522277) | cold seep metagenome | isolation source: Elba SIP-enriched marine methane seep metagenome, extraction at timepoint T2 | place: Italy: coast of Elba, Mediterranean Sea
GGCCTACAAACGGCCCATTTTCCTCAATTCTACGTTGCAAAAATCCTAATTACGCGCTGCGTAACTCCGGTTTGGCTTTGCCGCTACTTCGTGGTTTGCACCTTGACCTGAGAAAAATGACCTCGTTTTCGACGAATGACCAAATTTCCCAACAGGCTCTTAGTCGTTTTTATTCACCCCAAATCGGTGGCGCACAGCTGCTGGTTTGGGGTGAATTCGTTTAGAGACGCCCTAGCTATACTGACGTTAAAGTGGTTTAGGATTTTCCCAAACCACTTCGCGTCATGTATAGCTCTCTCCTACTAAGGAGTTCTGCGCTCAAATGCAAACTTTTTCTCCACGATAATCCTTCCTATCTTAGTCTAAGATTCTGATAATAAATTTTTTATGTCAAAACTGTAACAACAAGCCTATCCACCATTACCAATAACTGTACTTTCCATTTAGTCGAGGTGCAAGTACATTCGTTACGGAATTTCTACAAAAGCTCAGTGAACAATGAAAACACACGCCATCCGTCGCACCCTACTCTATTCTGACCTTACTTGCCTACCGATCCTACACAGAAGTAACAACTACCGCTACTAGCAGCCCATCAGTTTCACTGGTGTCTTCACCGTGCTTTCGGTTTGCTGCATTCAACGACTAGACCAAGCTCTACAATTACCAGGAAAGGAGAATACATCTACCTGCCTGGAATAGGTCTACATACCTCAGGTCTCACACCTAATGCCTTATTCAAGCAGACTCGTGAGTCAACCAAAAAATCTAAACACTTTTCTTTATGAAAAAACTATCCCTTTTATTCGCGCTATTGGCGATTGGCCTTTCCGCACAGGCACAATCACCCCAGCAATTCAATTTTCAGGCAGTTGCCCGTGACGCCAGCGGGCAGCCTTATGTCGAAACTATTGTGGCTGTTCGTGCAGCCATCGTGCGGGATAGTGAAAATGGCACCATTGATTATCTAGAACGACATGTAGTTAGCACCTCACCTTACGGTGTTTTCGACCTGCAGATTGGCGGCGGCACTGCGCTGGATGGCGACTTCAGCTCCATCGACTGGGGTAGTCATGCCTATTTCCTCAAGATAGAAATGGACCCTGCCGGTGGTACCGCTTATGTCAACCTTGGCGCATCGCAATTACTATCGGTCCCCTATGCTTTGTACGCAGAACGAGGCGCCACTCAAACCCTTAGCTTTAATTCAGCAACCAATGAATTGAGTATTAGTGATGGCAACATCGTGGTACTACCGACAGGCGAGCCTGGCCCTCCCGGACCTCAAGGGCCGCAGGGCGAACCCGGTACGGGAATCAATGTAGAGGGCAGTGTAGCCTCTTTCGGTGACTTACCCAACAATGCATCAACCGGCGATTTTTACGTCACCACCAATGACGGCAATGGCTATGTATGGGACGGAAATATGTGGGTAAACGTAGGCCAGGTACAAGGGCCTGAAGGGCCACAGGGACCTCAAGGGCCGCAGGGTGACCAGGGGGTTGCCGGACCAAGCGGACCACAAGGTGAGCAGGGGCCTTCTGGACCAACAGGACCGCAAGGCCCGGAAGGTGAGCAAGGGCCCGTTGGCCCAATCGGGCCACAAGGTGATCAAGGACCACAAGGCGTCCAGGGTGTACAAGGGCTGGTCGGTCCAGTAGGTCCGCAAGGAGACGTAGGCCCGCAAGGACCACAGGGTGACCAAGGCATTGCCGGGCCTCAAGGGCCGCAAGGTGACGTTGGTCCTCAAGGGCCACAAGGGGACCAGGGTGTCGCCGGGCCAACAGGTCCACAGGGGTCGCAAGGTGAGCAAGGCCTTACTGGGCCAGCGGGGCCAACAGGACCACAAGGTCCTCAAGGTGACCAAGGGCCCGCAGGAGCATATACCGCTGGTTCAGGCATTTCTATTGTTGGTGATGAGATTTCTGCCGCTGATGATGACCCTACCAATGAATTGCAAAGCTGGGATGAGGTTTCCGGCATTCCAGCAGGCTTTGCAGATGGCATCGATGATGTGACTGACGGCGATGCTAACCCGACAAATGAGATTCAGGAACTGTCGTTACTTGGCAATACACTAGCCCTTTCTAACAGTGGAGGTAGTGTGGAACTGCCCGCAGCCCCCACCTATAATGGAGGAGCAGGTATACAAATCATCGGAAGCACCATTAGCAATACTGGTGACACCAATGCCGCTAACGATATGACCATTGGCAGTGGTGCCGGAGGTGACCTAGGAGGTACCTATCCAAGCCCTACCGTCAATCGAATTCGCGGTGTCAACGTCGCTAACCTTACTCCTTCCCATGGAAATTCCTTAGTATACAATAGCATCGCCAATCGATGGGAACCGCTGACGGTCTCCAGCAGTCCTTGGTTGACCAATGGTTCCAATATCTACACAAACGACAATGTCGGGATCAACACGCCTAATCCGGGACAAGACTTCCATATCGTGGGTGTATTCCGGTTAGGTAGCTCGGAAGACTTTACGGATGCGGGCTCCTTTAGAATATCCTTAGATGGTTCTATCATGCCAGAACTCGATGGGCTGGACAATCTGGGCCAAAACACAAACAGATGGTCAACCGTCTATGCAACCAACGGCACCATCAATACCTCTGATGCCCGGGAAAAACAAAATGTAGAAGACCTGGACTACGGGCTGGATGAGATCATGCAGTTGCGGCCGGTTTCCTATGAGTGGATTAAACGGCCTTACGAAGGACGGAAGCTAGGTTTAATTGCACAGGAGATCCAGCCAGTGATTGCTGAAGTAGTAGAGGACCAAGAAATCGTCCGCGAAGAAGATGGAAGCATGACGACCAGGCCGGCCGAAGTCCTGGGCGTATACTATAGCGACCTGATTCCGGTGCTGATCAAAGCTACGCAAGAACAGCAGGAAATCATCGAGCGGCAGCAAGCGCTGATTGAGGCGCTGCAACAGCGGGTAGAAGCTTTGGAAAATTGAGTATCGCAGAAAAAGTAAATATCATGAAGAATCTACTTCTAATCATGCTATCGCTAAGCATCTCACTGAGCGGATATGGACAATCCATTGACCGCACTGTTATCGGAAGCGCCGGCAACTATAGTGAAGCAGCAGATGGCACTAGCATTGACTTTACGGTTGGCGAAACAGCTGTAGCCTTGCTTGGTGAGGGCCCTTCAGTAGCAGAAGGGTTTCATCGCTCTACGCTGTCGATCGTCGTTTCTACCGATGCTCCTACAACAGATTGGGCAGTACGTGTATTCCCCAATCCTACTACTGAATGGCTGCGAATTGAATTACCTGAAACAGGAGATTTTGATGCGCAATTGAATGCTGCTAACGGTGATCTGTTATGGCAAGTTCCATTACAGCCGTACAACAACCAGGTCAGTTTAAGCACCCTCCCGGCGGGTGTCTATTGGCTCAGCATTCGCAACGAAGAGGGCGAGCAGCAGAGCTTTCAAATCGTAAAAGCTCAACTGTAGCTCTCCGCTTTATCGTGGCCTCGTCAATCACCCCAAATCGGCAACCACCTTTGGCCGTTTTGGGGTGACGGCGGAGTTCTTTTTCCAGTTGGACATCTGCGCGGTGATGAACGACAGTGCTTGCCGCCATGCTTCGCCTAACTTTGCCGTATAGCATTCACCGAGTTCTTCTTTGATCGTCTCCAACAAGAGTTCCTGAACCAAGGGATAGTATTCGGGCTTAACTCCATATTTTTCATGGCTCCGCCCCAAAGCCTTGAGGCCCATTTTTAGGAATTCGGGTCGGCTTAAGGAGTACACAATGCCACCCAGCATATGCGTGAGCATGCGCTCCTGGCCCGTCATATCTGCACGAAACAGTCTTCGCAATTCGGGTGCTTGTTCAAATATTTTTCCGTAGAAACGCTGCGCAAAACCTTTCTCATTCTTTAAGACATAGTCGAGAGAGGATTGCAATTCGAGGTTTACGTCCGTACCAACAAAACCTTTTAGTTCGTAAAGCGTTGATTCAACCTCCTTTCCGGCCAATTGGATATTGAATGTCCGCCCGATTTCTACCTTGTCTGCTGGCAGGTTTTTGACGACGGCTTGGGATATCAATGTCTTAGCTTTCACTACTTTGGTACACCCTTGAATCCTGCTGGCGACATTGACCGGGTCGCCTACCACGGTAAACTGTCGATGCTTCGGGTGCCCCAGGTGGCCAATGTATGCTCGGCCAAAATTGATCCCAATCCCGATCTCAAACTCGGTTTCAAAGTCCTTTAATTCAAATCGATTGAGCCGCTCGATGGCATACTGCATACCCAAAGCTGCCCGCACTGCATCCATGGAATTCTTTTCCCTGGACCCACCTGTGGTACCGAATACGCCCACGATCTCATCGCCCACATACTGATAAATAATGCCGTTGTTCATCAGGATCGGATCGCCCAATACAGTGTAGAACCGATTGAGCATGTGCGCCATATCGAATACCAGGTTCTTGGAGGTAATGCTGGTAAAATTCCGCAGGTCGCAGAACAGGATGGCAATGTTTCGCTCCTCCGCCTCGCCTTCCGGTATTCGTTCTAATTGCAGCTTGTTGACTTCAGCGCTACTCCATACCAGGCGTTGCACCTGCACATCCCCTTTGACAATACACTGACAGGCCAAGCGAATAGAGGGGTCCCACCGGCGATCGTGCGCTGTACTCCTTTCCAGCGCCGTCGGTGGTGACAGATTCCGATGCCCTTCAATGATTCGAACACGGCAGGTGGTACACTTTCCGTGTCCGCCGCATTCATGCAAGTGTGGAATCTGGTTGTCCATTGAAATATCCAGCAGACTTGCCGAATCACCCTCAGCCTTTACCTCCTGATTAATACCTGAATAGAATATCCGTGCCATGCCGTTACATTTAATGAGTGTGACATTGGTTCTATACCCAGCACGGAATGGTTGAGGAAAATTATCACGCAGCTAGTGTTGTTGCCGGCAAGGCGGCAAACGCAGGCACAGCCAGAGCTGCGGCGAGGCTTGACAACGCAGCTGGGAGCAACAATAGCTAATGAGAAATTCCTAAGTCATTTCGTAATGGGTTAAATCAACCCAACTTAATATTGATCAAATCTTAGCTGGACTTTCAATGGCGCTTAATCGTCACGGCCTCTCTACGACTTTCAGCGAAATGCCGAAAGTCCAGCTTACATCGCTCTAATCTTTGGCCAAAGCACCTTTAAGCACCATTTCCAGGCCCCACTTCAATACATCAAGTGAGGCTTGATTATCCAAGCGACAAACATCCTTCGTAACTACAATCGCTTCCATCCCCATAAAAAGGGTGGCAACTTGAATCAGTTTTTCTATCTCAGCCTTATCCAAGTCTACTTCATGTTCGCGAAAAGCAGCTTGCAGTGTATGTACTCTTCGTGCCCCTCGCTTTGATTCTGGAGCGTCCGCCGCAATCACTACGCTGAGGAATTTCCTGAAAATCGCTTCGGAGCCAACAGTAAAACGATTAAAGTAATCCTGGATAGCTAGCACTACCTCCTCGAGCGTCTGCCCTGAAAAATCCGCTACAATTTCCTCTGGGCTGTCAACTTTCAAATCAAGCCCCGCCTCTACCGACAGCATTTCCACATTCGAATAATAGCGGTAGACCGTCGCTCTCGACATTCCCGCCTCTTTAGCCACATCTTCCAAACCAAAGCTTTGACCTTCCCGCAGGAATTTCTGCGCACTTGCCAGAATCTTACTGCGAGTTTTGAGCTTCTGTTTACTCCTTCCAGAATCGACGTATCCCTTCTTCATGAGACAAATATCTCATAAAACTTGCACATTTCAAAGCCTGCGTCTATATTTGTGAGACAAAAATCTCATAAAATGAATACAACTAGCACACGGTGGGTCCTCGGACATCTGGTCACCACCTACCCCATTTCTGGCGATTATGATCTAATGCTAGCTGAAACACCAGCCCATGTTCCCGGTCCTCCGCCACACCTCCATCACTCCTACAAAGAGGCATTCCTTATTCTGGAAGGCGAGATGGAATTCTTTATAGCCGGCGAAACCAGAGTGGTCAAGGCCGGCGAATCAGTTGATGTCCCTCCTAACACCCTACATACGTTTGGTAACAAGAGCGATCAACCCTGCAAATGGATTAATATTCACAGTCCTAAAGGCTTCTCGGATTTCTTTGCGGAGATTGGCATACCGGCCGAAGAGGAAAATGCCCAGGAACGATCCATTGAGCCAACCTTGATTCAAAAGGTAATTGAAACGGCAGCAGATCACGATATGAAGATTCAGTTATAGCTGAATCGTTAACAGACGAATGACACTAAACAAAAAAGCCGCGGAAGTTTCCGTGGCTTTTTTGAATTACCCAAAGATGAAAGCTGCCCAAGGCCTTGGCCACTGGTATCCATCAACTCATTATTGGTGGCCGTCCCGGAGGTGCAATCATCATTCTTCTCCCGACACCACTGTCACCCGGATCGCCTTCAATCCTTCGACGCCTTGCATTTTCTCCAGGTCAAGATCTTCTATCTCTGGGCTGATATAACCATTGCGAACAAGGTGATCCAGGTACTCCTGGTATTCTTGCCGGTCGCTCTCCTGTAACCACACGATGGCGATCTTGCCGGCCTGCGTCAGGCGTTCATCTGTTCCTTTAATATAAGCCTTGTCAATGCGCTTCTTCAAGATTTCATAGCGGACGTTGTAGGCGCCGTCCACATCAAACTGCTTTTCGTCCATTTCAAAGCGAATGCTCAATGAACTGTTGAACACGAAAACCAGTTGGGCCGTCGTCAGCGGTACGGGAAAGGTTTTTGATTCTTTCTCAACGAGCCTGGTGATCTCGCACATCAGGATCATTTGCCACAGGCGAAAATCATGTAAATAAAAATCATGGAACTCGCCCTCTTCCAACAGCGATTGCCCGAGATAGAGGTTGTACTCCACGCCATCTGTCTGGAATTTCTCGAAGTAGTGCGGCAGCACCTGCTGCATCTTTTCTTCTTCCTCTAGCAGATAATGGCTAATGGTCTGATTGATCAGCGTGACACTATCTTCATAATCTTTTCGGGAGCGGTAAACGATATCTAATTCTGAATCGAGATAGTCAAAGTAAGCATCGAGCGGCTCTTGTGGGAGTTGGGTAAAGCGACGGCGAATCTTTCGTAGCAAGGGATGAATATGCTTGGTCAATAGCTCGACAATCACCGACTCGTCGCTGGAAATGATCGTTCCCTTCGCCAGTCGATCCAGGTGATCTTTTACTTTTTCAGCATAAATATCCAGTAAATGAAAATTAACGGCCGCGCGACAATCGATCAAGAGTTGGTACAAGCGCTCCAGATTATCCGTAAGGTCGGCTTGGATTGAATGGTTGCGTTGCTTGGAAGAACCAACAATATCGGCCTGGCCATACAAAGGGTAGACGTTCTTGAATACGATCTCCTCCGGGGTTGTTTGTTTCTCCTCTACCGCGCGTTCCCAGTAGTACTTGCTAGCTACGTTGCGGAACTTCCACTCCACACTTGGGTGGATGGAGGTAAATTCCTGCTGAATGGTTAAGCGTATCGAGTTATCCATTTCCTGGATGAACTTATTGGTGCCCATTGCTATCAAAGAAATGAACTCCTTCATCTGCATAACCGTAAGCTGGCTAAAGCGGTAGGGCTCCGCAGACCCCAATTCAAAAACACTCATAACCTTATCCTGATCGTCCGTCAAAGGAGCCAACAACAAGCTTCTGATGCCTTTGTCGAGAAGCTCCCTTTCGAGCGGAGATAATTGCTTTTGCTGGCGGAGATCTTCGATCACAACTGCTTTACCAGAACGCAACAATTCGCTATAGGCGCCTAAGTCGTTTTCCAAAGAAGGACGCATGATCGGGTCTTCATATCTCCGCAGCAGGCACCAGGATAAACTTTCCACCCAGGGACCATCTGCCGTTTGCAATACACCAAACTGAAGGTCGGGCATATTCAAAAACGAACGGGCCAAGGTTTCCAAATAGTCGCGGTCTTCCTCATGGTCGCTTTTCCCCCCTTCATTGGCCGCCATTTCTTTGAGAATAGAGAGAATTTGTTCATTCGTCACATCAGACAACATACCAATGATGAAGCCTTCAAATTTGAAGTTTTCCGGCGGGATATACTTCATCCACAACTCCGCATCATCCAGGTTGTTGAGCAGCTTCTGAATTTGCTTATTGCTCAGTTTCTTCAGGGGCTTCAAGGGTTTGATCTCCAGGTAATCCAGTCGGACGTTAAACCGATAATGCCGTTCCATTTTGGTATCCCGGTCACGAAGCACCATACCATCGCTGGTGTGAATATCCACCTCCTGGCCGTAAAAGGTATTGAGCACCGTGGTGCCGGCCGTGAGAATATTTTGCATCTCCGTGTTCAAGAATTTCTCCGGGTCTACTTTGATCTCCCAGCGGTCATCTTCCAGCATTTCCAGCATGGTTTCCGTCTGGAAGCGAAAGGTGTGGTTTTCAAAAGGCCCTTTAACAAACCCCATTTTCCCTTTGAAAAAAAAGGAGGGAAAAACGTGTATCATGAGGCTTTCAAAATCCTCTTGCTGAGATAACAACTCCCAATCCTGAGTAACTTGTTGAAGTTTGGCCTCTACTGTTTCAAGGTGAGCAATAGTTGACGTCAAACTGCTTTCCCGCAGGGCATCACTCCTGGATTGCAGCTCCTCAATCAGCTTCGAAATACTGAATTTCGATTGGTAGGGCGACAATACGCTTTTCTGAATATGGTCCTTAAAGTTCTTTAAAGGAACATATGCCGTATCTCCTGAGTAAACTGCCTGTTCGGCCAGTGAATTTTCCATTTCCTTTGTCTTATCTCATAAGCATTCAAAGGAAGTTAGGCATTTGTGGAATAAGATTCTTTATCTTCTATAGCTATACTGACGTTAAAGTGGTGTAGCTCCGCTGCTACTTCGTGGTGGGATTCCAAACCATCTTCGCGTCATGTATATATCCAATCCGCTATGATAATTACCTCTTTAAAGTCTCCTCTATTAACTGCATGACCGCCGCACATTTACCTTCATCCAAGGCATCCGGGTGCGGCGCAGCAAACTGTCCCGAATCGTTATCGAAGTACCTACCAGCAGCATTCGCAAACTCCTCCGACAGAGCAGCGCGGGCGAGGATATTGGCACCTATCCCAATATCGCGACCGGCTACGCCAAAGGCCTCCTTCACCATCTTGCTGGCCAGCATAGAACCCGGATTGACGGCCACCACCATCGGGCCATCTTCCGGCATCGACTGGGCCATACTACGGGTCCACATCGTAATGGCTAATTTACTCTGCGCATAGGCTTCCATATCGGTAGCATCGGCTTTTGCCAGCATCACCGCTGGATGGACGGGAGCTTGGGCCGCCGAAGAAAGGTTGACCACCCGACTGCCCGCACCGAGTAGCGGGAGCAGCTGCTTCGTGAGCACATAGGGAGCCAGGGTATTCACCACGAAGCGAACATCAAGGCCGGCTGGTGATAGTCGATTGGCAATGCGAAAGACTCCGGCATTATTGATCAGCACATCCAAGTCATCGTGCTTGTCGGTTACCGCTTTTGCAAGTGCCTCAACTTCGGCCAGGCTCGACAAGTCTGCCGCATAGCTTTCCCACCGGCCGCCAGCAGCGATGGTTGTGAGGGTGCTTTCCAACTGCGCTAGTTTAGCAGGATTGCGGCCATGCAGCAACAAATAGTGGCCTTCTGCAGCCAGTAGTTTGGCCGTTTCCAGGCCGATGCCGGCGGTCGCGCCAGTGATTAAGATTTTCTTTTGCATGGGTACTAGTTTTAAGCAGTAAACTCTGGCAGCAGCTCCTCAGCCAACCGCTTCATCGTATCTTCAATATCTGCCTGGTTAAAGCGCAGATTGAGCGCCACATGATTCACACCAATCTTTTCTAGTGACTTTAGATAGGCCCGGAGATAATTCATTCCTAGCCGTAGCCCCAGATGAATAGGCTGCGGCATTGCTCCGGGATCATCTACTAAATCAATATACAAGGGTTGTAGAACAGGCTGAGGTGGCCTGTCCGCTGCCAGTACTCGCTCCTGATAATCTTGAATAATCTTCGCCTGCAAGGCTGTATTTCGCGGGTAGATCATCCAGCCATCCCCATTTTGAGCAATCCAATCGGCCGCTTGTTGGCTACCACCTGTAATCAACAGGGGTAGCTTTCCACCTGCCGGCTTCGGTAACATATCCATGCCAGAATTGGGACTACCGTAGTGACTGTCAAATACAGGCACTGCATCACTCATTCGTCGAATATAGTCGAAGCTGTCCCGAAACCGCTCCCCTCTTTCGGCGAACGGCAGATTGAGCGCAGGATACTCCAGTGGCCGGTCGCCCGATGCAACACCGAGGATCAGGCGACCGCCCGATAAGACATCAGCACTCGCCGCTGCTTTGGCCACATGAGCTGGGTGCCGCAAGGGCAAAATGATACTCGCCACCCCCAGCGCAATCCGCTCAGTAACTCCTGCTAATAGCCCCATATAAACAAAGGGATCATACAGTTGACCCGCATCGCCAAAGGAGGGCACATTAAAGGGTACGTCTCGCAACCACAAAGCAGCAAACCCGAGTTTTTCGGCGAGCTGTACTCGTTCCAGGTGTCGAGCCATAGTCGGTACTGGCCCTGCTGGGTAGTTCTCCAAGGGCACGACCAAACCGAGGCTAAGTCGATTCGCGCGAAAGACTGTATTATAGCCTTTATTAATAGTTGCGAAACTATCCGTATCAGTTGCTAGGGACATGGTCTATTTCAGCTGTGCTAATAATTATTTCGCGCTAGGCGATATGTGCCATTTCATGTAAGCTAAACGCGGCTACCGCTCCTTCGGTCGCCGCTTTGTATGCGGCAATGTGCTGGTTGTTCATGTGGGCCTGCCACAGCTCGCGAGAAGTCCAGTTCTCGTAAAAGAGGAAGTGAGCAGGGTTCTCATTATCCTGATGGAGATCATACTGTAAGCAGCCTTTCTCTGAGCGAGTGGTTTCGATCAATTTAATCAGCTCCGCTTTTACCAAATCAATTTTATCTTCTTCGGCCGTGATATTGGCCACGATGGTCAGTTTTGACATGATGCGATATTTAGGGTTTAGGAAATAGGGCCTAACTAGAGTCCTCCTAAGACATTCTTTCCGATGACACGGCCGCTTTCCTGCAATTCATGGGCATGCGTTAGGGTAGCCGCACTTAGTTGGCCCAAATTATTCGTCATGGTAGATCGCAGTACGCCTTGGTCCAGCAGGTCGGCCACCCGATTCAGCAGGATGTGCTGCTGGTCTATATCTGGTGTTTGAAACATCGGCCGGGCAAACATAAACTCCCAGCAGAAGCTGAGTGCTTTAGGCTTGCCAGCGTTGATATCCAGTGATTTTGGGTCATCGATTAAGGCCACACGACCCCGCGGCTGGATGAGTTCAATAATGGCTGGAAAATGCTGATCGGTCGCATTCAGGGAAGCTACATAGCGCGGCTGGATACCTAGCTCCTTCAATTGATCTACTATGGATTCGCGATGATTGATCACATGATCTGCTCCCATTTTCTGGGTCCACGCAATGGTTTCCGGACGGGAAGCCGTAGCGATTACTGTAAGGCTTGTCAATTGTTTGGCTAGCTGAATAAGGATCGAACCTACGCCACCTGCACCCCCAATAATCAATAGAGCTTCGCCTTGCCCCTCCCCTTCTGTGACTCCGAGTGATTCAAACAAGAGTTCCCAGGCGGTAATCGACGTCAGCGGCATCGCGGCTGCTTCGGCGAAGTCCAAGGATTTTGGTTTCCGCCCTACAATCCGTTCGTCCACAGTATGCAGTTCAGCGTTGGTGCCTGGACGAGTAATATCGCCGGCATAGAACACTTCGTCGCCAACATGGAAGCGCGTGACGCTGCTCCCAATTTCGCGCACCACTCCCGCGGCATCATAGCCAATAACCTTGGTGCCTGATTCCGGACCAAATTTCGGATTGGAGCGTACTTTCGTATCAACGGGATTGAGCGAAACTCCCCGTACCTCCACCAAAAGGTCATGCGGGCCTACTATCGGCTTCTCCGCTTCAAATTCAATCAAGGCATTGGCAGCACTAATGGGGCCGGCTTGGGTGTATCCTATCGCTTTCATCTAATTGCTCATTTTTAATTTGACAAAACAAAGATCAGCAATTTATCGCCCCTCCTTATTGTAGTGTTATTGGCTATAATGGTACAATTATTGGAAATAAGCATTCAAACAACTGCAAACAGCGCCTTTCTAGCCTAAAACCCAAGAAAAACGCTTATTATTAAACCAATAAGCCTTGAATAATACAATGATAGCTGAAACCATTCACCGAGTATTCGAGATTCATATCGAGGAGCTTTCCGCCTGGGAGAAGCGCCCACACAAGCACAATTTTTTTGAAATCGTCTATGTCGAAAAAGGGGCGGGGTTTCAATGTATTAATCAGCATGAGTTTGCCTATGAGGCGGGCAACGTCTTCCTTTTACCGCCACTTGATTGTCACTCCTTCAAGATTGAGGAGGCCTCAAGGTTCTACTTTATTCGCTTCACCGATCATTATTTCCTAAAGGAGAATGGCCTGACGGATTACCACGCCTGGTTTGATCGCATGGCTTACGTCCTAGCCAACTACAACAAAGTACCTGGCGACATTATCTCTTCTGATCGAGAACGCCAGTTCATCATCAATAACATCAAGTTCATTCACCAGGAGTATTTGCGGTCGGACAGTTATTCGGAATCGATCATTACCGGCGTAATCGCCTCCATCCTTAACATTTTGGCGCGCAGTATTGAGAAGAACTACGTAGGCCAGGCCAATGAAATAGATAATCGTTTTGGCGAAATCCTGCGATACATCAACACTCATCTCACCAATAACGAAAACTTGCGGGTACCCCTACTAGCCAATCGCTTCAATATTTCGCCTTCCTACTTCTCCGAATACTTCAAGAAGCAGGCCGGTATTACGCTAGCCGAATATATACTGAAGTCGAAGCTCCGCTTCGTAGAGACGAAGATCTTGCACACGGACTTGTCGATCAAGGAAATCGCCTACCAGCTGAACTTCACCGACAGCAGCCATTTGGCTCGCTCGTTCAAGAAGGTCTACGGCATGACGATGAGGGAATTCAAGCAAAGCGGGCAAAATTGCTGCGCTTAGGAGAGGGTTTTGCAGAGGCAAGCTGAGGCACGCCTATAGGTTGGCGCGAACAAACACGAGGAGAAGTCTGGGACGCACCTGATTACAAAACCAGGCTCATCCCAGACCTTTCGAAGATTACCAACGATCGTTGCGAGGCCTTCTCTCCTTACGAGGCTCGGCTTCCTTAACGATAATGGTCCGGCCTTGTAGCTCGGTTTCATTCAATGCTTCGATAGCCGCTCTGGCTTCCTCGTCATTGTCCATTTCAACGAAGCCGAAGCCTCTTGAACGACCAGTATCCCGGTCCATAATCACATTAGCCGATGATACTTCACCGTAAGCCGAAAAAGCATCTTGAAGGTCCTCGCTACGCGTGTCGTAATCGAGTTTAGTTACAAAAATGTTCATTTTTTACAAATTTGATTTAAAAAACTAATCCCCTTTTATAGCGGGTCTTCTGTGCTGTTTTTTGCAATCGTTCGATCACACATCAACAACATTAGACCTCATCTCAAAGGGTTTATTCTGCGACAAAAACTTAACAGGGAAATTTTGATTCTTGCAATCGGTAAGGAGAGAAGAGAAAATCTACTTGTCAAATAATGATCATTATTAGTAGAAACCTGCCGGCTATTGAAAGCTGGCATACAGTAAAACGCCGCTCTTAAGCAAAGAGTTGTGCGCATATCGTTGCCGGTGCTAGGTAAAGTTTCCATCATCTTTACTTGGCATCTAGGTCTAGGGTACTCAAATAAGCAAACTTCTCAAATCCAGGAAATGACAACTTTGCTTCCGCTAGTGTTTCCAGAAACAGCGAGTCTTCTCGCAACTGGTAATAACAAAGCGCACTATTGTAATATACATCAGCCTGCTGGCCAAATAAGTTAACTGAAAATTGAAAATAATTTAGCGCTCTTCGATAATAGCCGAGGTCATACAGCAATCCTCCAATTTCATAAGCGAGATCAAAGGGTTCGTTCAGCGTAAAATACATGTCCCAGGTTTGGTCCATTGTTTGTGCCAACCGATTCCGCTCTGCTGCACTCACCCGACTGGTTAGTTGCTTCAACCGAGGAAGGAGGTTCTTAAACATCGTTGAGTCATATGCACTCAGCCGAATCAGCGCGATCAATTCCTTCAAGTTCATTTTGCCCATGTGGCGGTAAGCCAGCCTTTTGAACCCATTGAAGTCATCGGGGCCAAAGGCATCCACAAATCGTTCATAGGCCAGCTGGAATTCTGTATATGACTTACTTTCCGGCAGCATCATCAAACAGCCTAGCTCCAGGTAAAAATTCGAAAAGGATGGAAACAATACCGAACCATCGCTTTTTTCACAAAACCGGCGATACGCATGGTAATTCACCCAAATCGAAAAACTACCATGAGTGATGATTTCGGGTTCTCCTTCGCCTTCCAGGTCCTGCATTTCATGAAACCCCTTATCCATCGAAATGACCACCAATCCCTTCGACGAAAACCCTTGTAAGTTGGCAATACACCGGAGGCCCTTATGCGGAAAAAACAAGTAGGTATCCACTATATCCTTTCGATAATCCTCCAGTATTTCATTAAGGATCGTTTCTTGATAAAAAGGCGACTCCATCGGACTAGTCTGGAAACGGAGCTCTACGTTCTCCAACAAAGAAGCCGCATCCATTCCCACTGGATTCTCCGCGGTCCCCAACGCCACCGAACAGCTAGCGACCTCCTGCCCTTTAATATGAAAAAGGTCATTCGGGATCGAATCAAAAAAGTAGTTGGCGATCAGCAAGAGAGGTTGCTGCAATGTGCCAGGAACAATGCGAACACCAGCATGGCGAAGCAAAATATCTTCACTATGTAGCGCATCATAATAGGCCACATCCAACACACCTTGTTCAAGGTAGGGCTGAAACCGGGGGTGTCTCTCAAAAAAGGTCAAATTGTCCTCCACCATATCACTCAACACATAGCAATAAGGTGGCAGCTGCAAGTCAGCCAGCCTGATCAACAGCTTTAAATGCCGCAGCACGTGAAAAGCCAGGCGGCCATGCCCCGCGCCCAATTCCAGCACATAAACCGTTTCTTCGGTTTGTCCTTTCGCCGCTACATCTCTCAGGAAGGCAAATATCAATTCTGCATAGGTCTTACCGACCATTGCATTGCTGGTTAAGTGATGCGGCACCACGCCTTCGCGCCAAGCATCCACCCCTTTATCCTGGTAATAATTCCGGTTGAGTTGCCAAATTATACTTTCCGAAAAAAGCGTGGCAGGTTCGATTTCGAAATACTGCTGATCCATTATACAAGTTCAAGTAATCACCCATCTCCTCTTTCTTGACCAGTGAACTGGTCCAAGAACTCCACATTCTAAACTTGGTAAGCTTGTACTTAACTGATGTCAGCAGAAACAAACAAAGAATGAAATGACCCGCAAAGGTAGCTTTTTTGTCTAAGGTTGTCACCAATTCCTATTTGGCGACCTGCGTAGACTAGCTAAAAATGGGAAGTCCCTCATGAATGAGTATATTGGGAGGCGATTCCCAACCAGATATTACCATTCTTTCATCAACTAGCAACCATACACAACGAACATGGGTAGTAGAGCATACCTAATACTAATCAGCATTGTTGCTGCATTCGGAGGATTCCTATTTGGATATGACACGGGCGTCATCAACGGCACCCAGTTTTACTTTAGCAAGTACTTTGAGTTATCGGCCGCTATGAAGGGCTGGGTAGTGGGAAGTGCATTGATCGGCTGCTTTGTCGGCGCCTTGATCGCCGGCCCCCTGAGCCGAACCTTTGGCCGTAAGACATCTCTGATTGCATCAGCTTTACTCTTCACTATATCGGCATGGGGATCAGGCCTCCCTTCCTTCTTGCCAGAATCCGTCCAACTACTGGTCGCTTTCCGCCTCATCGGTGGTTTAGGTATTGGTGTAGCCTCTATGAATGCCCCGATGTATATTGCCGAACTGGCTCCTGCCGCGATCCGGGGAAAGATGGTCAGTTATTACCAAATGGCTATTGTACTGGGCTTCTTCCTGGTATTCCTGGTCACTTATTTCATCGGCAGCGGCCAAGACGAGACCTACAACCTGGCCCGCGGCTGGCGTCTGATGTTCTGGTCGGAACTCATTCCTTGCCTCTTATTTTTCTCCTTATTATTCCTGGTACCCAAGAGCCCTCGCTGGCTCATGCTGAAAGGAAGGCAGGAAGAAGCACGAAAGGTCCTGGATCGAGTTCACGGAAGCGAACTAGCCGAGGAAGAGATACAAGAGATCAAATCATCTATCGAGCAAGACCAGGGTATTTCCTCTAAAGCCATCTGGCAAAAGGCGGTCTTGCCCATTATTATTATCGGATCGGTTTTATCCATACTGCAACAGTTCACTGGCATCAATGCCGTACTGTATTATGGTGCCGACATCTTTGAAAAGGCCTTAGGCTTTGGACAGGAAGATGTGCTGGCGCAACAGATCCTGTTGGCCGGCACCAATGTGGCCTTCACCATTCTAGCAATGGCCACTGTTGATCGTTGGGGGCGCAAGCCGTTAGTCATTACAGGTTCGATTGGCATGATCGTCGGCTTTTTGCTTTTGGGCGTCACCTTGTTTACACAGAATGTCGGCGTGTTATCGCTGATTGGCATCCTAACTTTCGTCGGTTCCTTTGCTATGTCGATGGGTCCCATCGTTTGGGTCATCCTGTCGGAAATGTTCCCGAATTCGATCCGAAGTATCGGTATGTCGATCGCCGTAGCTGCCCAGTGGGCTGCCAACTACGTCGTCTCACAAGCATTCCCGATCGTAGCCGAAAGCCCTACGAATGTTGAAGGTGTTTGGAATGGTTCTCTCCCCTACTTCCTATTCATGGCCTTTATCGCCGTCATCATTTGGTTCACCTGGAAATACGTTCCAGAAACCAAAGGACAATCACTGGAACAGATCGAGAAGATCTGGGAGAAGAAGTATGGAGCAATCGAAAAAACATAGTAGGAACAAGAACTGTCCTGTCAATAATAACGATTGGATCAGGCATGCTTTTATCAATTAGTATTCCTGTTTAAAATAAAAACCGGCAGCAGCACCAAAAGGCGCCGCTGCCGGTCGTCTATCCCAGCTTTCCGTTGTATTATTCGATTATAATCAGCCTACCAAGATGGTAATCATAGCCAGTATACAACTGGTAAATGTAGGTACCTGGTGGTAGGGTACGTGGCTCAATTCTTGCCGTCGTCTCTACGCCCGCTTTCGCCTCTCCTGTATACACGCGCTGGAGTCGTTCCCCCATTACGTTAAACAGATCGATGGTGACCCGCGAGTCATTTGGCAAGGTAAATCGGATGTTCACCTCGGCATTCGATGGATTAGGGTAAACAACAACATGAGCCTCCTGTTGAGTAGTCGCTTCTGCATCTGTAGCTTCACGTGGAGCAGTGTTGTTATCCGTAGCCGCGTTATAGTAACCATCACAAGGGTCGGTATGAGGATAACCATTACCGCCACCACTGCATTCGTCGAAAGCTTCATTAATGGTATTCACCGCCTCCGTAGCCGTACCGGCATACTGGTTGCCGTAAACGCCGCCCAGAATATCATTGGCAAAATTCAACAGGCCTTGTACCGTATTGGGGTAGCCATTACCTGTATTCGACAAGTTGAAGCCAATATCCGCAGTCGGGTTATAGGCTGCCAGATCGGAACCCATAGCCGCGCTGTACCAGATGTTCAACTGTAGAGCGATCGTACTGGTCCCGAGGTTGTTCCGCAACCTTCCGTTATTGGACAACTGATTGGCACCAGCCTCACACTGAGGTGAACTGGATACAGCATTGCCGTTCTCCAATGGTTTCGGCCCTCCTGCACTAGGTAGTAAGGCGATCACACACTGAGCGGACTCTACCGTCAACGATTGGTTCAAGCCAGTCCGTCCAATCACTACCGGGCCGTTCCACCCTATTAAAGCAGTGAGAATATCCGTAGTGGAAGCCTGGCCGGCACTCCAAGGATAATTACCGCCAGCATTTCCCCAGCCACCTTGTGTCAAGGTGCAGAAGGAGCCGCCGCCGCAAGTACCAGAGTAGGTGATCGTACAGCTCGTACAATTATCGCACTCATCGCAGATCTCAAAGGTATAGGTCCTGCTAAACGTACCGTTGTAGCAATCCGGCCAACCGGAATCGTGCACGAGGTGCGCTGACACATCACCACACTGATCGTAGTAACTTCCTTCCAACTGGTAAGCCAGGTCATCCGGACAAGGAATCTGATCCGGAGACGTCAGATTATACTGCCCTGATGGACATTGCCCCATAGGTGGAGTATTGTCCACTACATGGATATACTGGACACAGCTAACTACACCGCCGCAATCGCCACCACATTCCCAGGTCCGCTGAATTGTATATTCCTGCGGGCAATCCCCAGGAATCGTATGATCCCAGAACGTAGCCGTGTAATCGTTGCCACAGCCATCCCAACAGGTCGCGTAACCGGTATAATTAGGAGTGGTCGGTTCGCCACACCACACCGTCACATCCTGTGGACAGGATATCGTGGGCTGACTACCCACTACGTGGATGTACTGCACGCAAGTCGCTGCGTCACCACAGTCACCCCCACAGCTCCACGTACGCTGGATGGTATACTCGCCATCACAGTTACCTGGAATCGTGTAGTCCGAGTAGCTCGCTGTATAGTCGTTGCCGCAAGCGTCCCAACAACTCGCATAACCCGTATGCGATGGATGGGTTGATTCACCACAGTCCACCGTCACATCCTGTGGACAGGATATCGTGGGCTGACTACCCACTACATGGATGTACTGCACGCAAGTCACTGCGTCACCGCAGTCACCGCCACAGCTCCACGTACGCTGGATCGTGTATTCACCATCACAGTCGCCAGGTATCGTGTAGTCCGAGTAAGTCGCTGTATAATCATTGCCGCAGCCATCCCAGCAGGTCGCGAAACCGGTGTGATAGGGTAGCGTTGATTCGCCACAACTCACTGTAATGTCCGATGGACAAGAAATAGATGGCTGACTACCCACTACATGGA
>SPJK01058042.1_pt1 | contig 19203 bp, 18 predicted proteins | sample 3741771 | NCBI WGS metagenome assembly SPJK01 (sample SAMN10925997, study PRJNA522277) | cold seep metagenome | isolation source: Elba SIP-enriched marine methane seep metagenome, extraction at timepoint T2 | place: Italy: coast of Elba, Mediterranean Sea
CGACCGCATTCATGGCCATCTCTCGTCGCAGAGACGGCCTCAGCGCGCGCCATTGTCGCTCGGACCAATGGCGCAACAAGTGGCGCTTCCAAGCGCCTCCTTAAGCAAGTCATTTTGCATGCTCATCTCAGCATACATCCGCTTCAGACGGCGGTTCTCCTCTGCCATATCCTTCATCTCTGATATTCAAGACGCTTCCATGCCACCAAACTTGGCGCGCCACTTGTAGAAACTCGCGCTGCTCATCCCGTGTTCGCGGCATAACTCAGAAACCGGCACACCGCCCTCTGCTTGCTTCAGGATCGCCATGATCTGCGAGTCGCTGTATCGTCCGTTCTTCATCGTAAATCTCCTCAGATATCTTGCCGAGAAAATTCCACTTTTGAACACCACTAATTTTAGGTGGGATTACCGATGAAGCTGCACGCGAAGGCCGCGTCACAGGCATCTTCTGTGGACCACGAGGCTGAGAACCGATGGACCAAAAGCCAATCATGCACTAACTTTCAAATTGGACCACCCAAGTGGGGCTGCTCACTCCCAATAGCGTGTTCGGCTGACTTCACCGTGTAAAACTGTCTGAAAAGGCGTTTTCATCTTTTTCTGGCCCCGCACGCCACTCTTTGATCAAGGCGCGTAGATGGACGGCGAGGACGATCAATATGAGAACGAAGAGGATTGCTGAGATCGGGCGGTCGATCATGTCGAGAGGGGTTTTGAGACGAGGCAGGGCGGAGCGGAGTTTTACTTCCATGATGCCGCCCAAGACCATCCCGAGGATGATGGGCACGATTGGCAGGTTCAGGCGTTTGAGGACGAGGCCAAAGACGCCGAAACCTGCTGAGATCATGCAATCGGTCAATGAATTTCGCAGGCTGTAGACTCCCACGAAGGACAAAAGCAGGATCATCACGCCGAGGAAACGGGTCGGGATTTGGATGATTTTGGTGAGCAAGTTTGTTGAGAACAGCAAGAACACCATCACGATCACGTTGAGCGCGATGAGGGCAAAGTAGAGGCCGTAGACAAGATCGATATGGTTCTGAAAGAGCTGCGGGCCGGGAATGACGTTATGCACGTAGAAGACGGACAACATCATCGCGGTGAGGGCTTCTCCGGGGATACCGAGGGCCAAGAGCGGGATCATCGCGGCGGCGGGCACAGCGTTGTTTGCGGCCTCTGACGCGATCAAACCTTCGGGGGAGCCTTTGCCAAAACTATCTGGGTCTTTGGAGGTTTTTTGGGCGTAGGTGTAGCTCATGAATTGGGCCGTGAACTCACCCGTTCCGGGGATCATGCCGAGGATCACGCCGAGGCTAGCGGCAACAGTTGCCACGCGTTTGTGGCGCAGCAATTCCTTGATCCCGGCACCTATCCGGCCTGTGACCGGTTTGGATTCCGGGCGGCTCTCGGGGGCGGTAAGCAAGAAGAAGGCTTGGCTGAGCGCAAAGAGACCAAGGACCACTACGATGAGGTTCACGCCGGAGCTGAGGAAGTTTTGCCCGAATGTGAAGCGCTGGGTGTAAGTGACTGCGTCGAGGCCGATGGTTTGCAAAAAGATGCCAAACATGGCGAGGAGGCCCGCCGCGAATATCTGGCCCCGATGAGCAAGAATAACGAGGATGATGCCTAGGAGCGCGGCGAGGAATATCTCTCGGCTGCCGAACATTGGCGCGATGATGGCCAGTACTGGAGAGAGCAAGATCAAGCAGCCAATGCCGAAAATCCCGCCCCAGAAAGAGGCCGAATAAGCAAGGGAGACCGCGCGGTGGGCTTCGCCGTTTTTGGTCATCGGATAGCCGTCATACGAGGTGAGGGCGTTCACTGCGGTGCCGGGCGTGTTGATTAGGACGGCAGGGATCGCACCGCCATACATGGAAGATCCGTAGATCCCGAGAAGCATAGTTAGGCCGACAATTGGATCGAACGAGAAGGTCGCGGGGAGCAAGATCGCGATGGCGACAGCTGGTCCCACTCCGGGAATGGCGCCAATGATCACACCGCCGATTGAGCCCACCAAAAGCGCAAGCATCACATCCCAGCGAGCAAGCAATTCCAATCCAGCGAGAAGGTTTTCCATTCCGAGTTCCTACTAAAAATACGTCAGCATGACTTGGCGTAGCCCATCTGGAAGCACCTCATAAATTTCGCCCGCAGGCAGGTTCACTTTCAGCAACGTCTTGAAAATCAGAACGATGACGAGCGCGGATGCGGCGGCGATGCCGATCGTTGAGGAACGGCGATAACCAGCCCTCAACGTCAGGGCGACAGCAAAGACCAGCGTCGTGAGAAGATAACCCGTATAGGGCACGGCCATGGCGTAAGCGATGAACCAAACGGCGTATTCAATCGAACTGATCCAGAGCCAAACTTCGCGCCAGCGGCCTTCGATGCGTTCGGACAAGGCCGATCCAAGAAGGTGAAATGCCGCGAAGAATGTCATACAGCCCAAAGAAATAGCGGGCCAGAACCAAGGCTGTGCAAAGAGTTTAGCGCCGTCTTTCACGGCTGTTTGGGATCCAATTTGCGACAGCAGAAAAAGCGAGGCTATGAGTGCGAACCACGCAAAGACGATATCGCCTGGGCGGCGGTAGCGTTTGAAAAGGGCTTGAAGCGATTTAACGCGCGACATGGGGCAGCTCCGCCGTTTGAGTGGCAATGCGCATCACGAGAGATGCGCCGTAGCTTCAATTTCGACCACTGCCTCATCTTCCACAAGGCCTGCGACGATGATCATCGCCATGGCTGGGAAATGCTTCCCAAAAACCTTGCGGTAGGCTTCTCCAACCTCAGATTGACAGGCCAAGTATTCATCCTTGTCCGTGACGAACCAGGTGAGGCGCGTGACATCCTCGACATTGCCGCCAGCCTCTTCGACAATGGCGCGAATGTTCAAAAGGGCCTGTTTCATCTGCGGAATAAAGCCGCCCTCGGCGAATTTCTTTTGCCCGTCCCAACCAATTTGACCGCCAATATGCAGCGTGCCATCTTTGACCAGCATTCCATTGGCATAGCCAAGCGCAGGGAGCCATCCGGTGGGGTGAATTACAGTATGGGTCATGCGGGTGTGTCCTTAAATTGGAGGAGCTTGGTTTTGACGTCGGCGGCCCATGCTGCGGGCCGCAAATCTTGGCCGACATTTATGATTGTCGCCTTGCATTCAAAGCGAGTTTCATCGCCGCTACGAGTACCGAGGGTGTAGGTGAACGAGGTTGTGCCGATGCGTTCAGCGCTTAAGGCCAACGTTAGGTCGTCGCTATGGCGGCTCGGGGCGAGGAATTTGGTATTGATCTGTGCAGTTGGGACGCCGCCTGCTCTGTCAACTTCCTCGAAAGGCGCGCCAAGCACCTCATCGAAAAACACCTCAACACAGTCGTTTACCATCTCAAAATATCGAGGGGAGTACACGATCCCAGCCGGATCGCAGTGCCGAAACAGTACCTTTCGATCGATCTCAAACGCCATCTCGCGGTCTAAAACGCCGAGAACGTGAGGGTGGTGAGCGTGCGTTCGATACCCTTAACCGACGCGACTTTGTCATTCACGTAGCGGCCAGCATCTTGGCCATCTGGAACGTAAATTTTGATCAGCAAATCATATTCGCCGCTGGTCGAATACATCTCGGAATGGAACTCGAGCAGACCAATATCATCGGCAACTTGGTAGGTCGCGCCCGGCGCACAGCGCGCTTGAACGAAAATGCAGGTCATTTAGTCTCCTAATTCGCTTTCAATTTGAAACGCTGGATTTTACCTGTTTGCGTTTTAGGCAGGCTGTCGCAAAAGCGAATGCTGCGCGGATACTTATAAGGGGCGATTGTCGCTTTGACATGGGCCTTCAGCATGTCTGCGGATTTATCTGTGGCAGGAACGCCGTCCGTAAGCACGATGTGAGCTTCAACGATGTGGCCGCGATCCGGGTCCGGGGCGCCAACAACGCCGCATTCAGCCACGGCCTCATGGGCGAGAAGGGCGGCTTCCACCTCAGGGCCCGCGATGTTGTACCCAGCAGAGACGATCATATCATCGTTGCGCGCCGCAAAGGTGTAGTACCCGTCTTTGTCGCGTGTGAACGTGTCGCCAGTGATGTTCCAGCCATCCTCAACATAGCCCGCCTGACGCTCTCCGCGCAGATAGCGGCATCCGGTCGGACCGCGTACCGCGAGGCGGCCAATTTCACCGTCCGCGACCGGATGGCCGTTGTCATCAACCACACGCGCCTCATACCCCGTGACTGGCTTGCCTGTGCAAGCCGGGCGGTGATCGTCAAACCGATTGGAGATAAAGATGTGAAGCATTTCAGTCGCGCCAATGCCGTCCAGCATGGGCTTGCCTGTCTTCTCGATCCATTCGTCGTAGACGGGTTTGGGCAGTGTCTCCCCCGCCGAAACGGCCGCGCGAAGGGAGGATAGATCGGCGCCTTCGTCCATCGCCCGAAGCATGACGCGGTAGGCGGTAGGCGCGGTAAAGCTCACAGTAGCTTTATATTTCTCAATGATTTCAATCATGTTTGGTGGGCTGGCTTGTTCAAGTAGCGTCGCCGTCGCCCCAAAGCGTAGCGGGAAAATCGCGAGGCCGCCGAGGCCAAACGTGAAAGCAAGTGGCGGAGAGCCGACAAAGACATCCTCTGGAGTGACACCGAGAACTTCCTTGGCATACCCGTCCGCGATGATCATCAGATCACGGTGAAAGTGCATGGTCGCTTTGGGATCGCCAGTCGAGCCAGACGTGAAACCAAGTAAAGCGACATCGTCACGCGAGGTAGGCACGGCGTCAAAGCGCACAGATTTCTCCAGTGCCATTCGGTCTAGCTCAGCATCATGGTTCGAAGTGCCGTCAAAGCCGATCACAGTTTTCAGCGTGTCGCTGGTTTTGGCGCAGGCCGCCATTTCGTCCATCAGGCGCGTATCGCACAGGGCAAATTCGATCTCAGCCTTTTCCACGTATTTGCTGAGCTCTACTGCGCGCAACATAGGCATCGTGTTGACGACCACTGCGCCAGCCTTCGTCGCCGCGATCCAGCAGGCCACCATCGCGGGGTTGTTTGCGGAGCGGATTAAAACGCGGTTGCCTGGCTTTACACCCAGATCATCGACCAGCACGTTGGCGATACGGTTGGTCCAATCAGAGAGCTCTTTATACGTCCGCTGACGGCCATTTCCGATCAAGGCCGTGTGATCGCCAAAGCCCTTTTCAACCATCGCATCGGTCAGCTCATAGCCCACGTTCAGCGTGTCCGGGTAGTCAAACCCGCCCAGCTTGAACTCGGGCCATTGATCGGTGGGCGGCAGATTGTCTCGCGCAAATGTATCGGTATGGGCTGAGGGGGAGAGCATCAGGAACCTCCTTCGAATGCTGTGAGCGCTTGCCGCGCAATGATGACTTTTTGCACGTCGGACGCGCCTTCATAGATGCGTAAAGCGCGAATTTCCCGGTAGAGCTGCTCGACTTTAATGCCTGAGCGCACGCCGTCACCGCCAAAAAGCTGTACGGCCTTGTCGATAATCTGCTGGGCGTGGTCGGTGGCGAAAAGCTTGGCCATGGCGGCCTCGCGGGTGATGCGCGGGGCCCCGCTGTCGCGGGTCCAGCCGGCGCGGTAGATCAGCAGCGCGGCGGCATCCACATCAAGAGCCATGTCGGCGATGTGTCCCTGGACCAGTTGTAAATCAAAGAGGGGCGCGCCTTGAACATGACGCTCAGTGACACGGGCGAGGGCCTCATCAAGAGCACGGCGGGCAAAGCCAAGCGCGGCGGCGGCCACTGTGGAGCGGAACACGTCGAGCACTGACATGGCGATCTTAAAGCCCGCACCGGGCGCGCCGATCATGGCGCGAGCGGGCACGCGCATATCGGTGAACCGCAGAGTCGCAAGCGGGTGGGGCGCAATGGTGTGCAGACGTTCGACAACCTCAAACCCCGGCATATCCGGCGTGACCACAAAGGCAGACAATCCGCGTGCCCCCGGCGCTTCGCCCGTGCGCGCAAAGAGCGTGTAGACATCGGCGATACCACCGTTGCTTATCCAAGTCTTCTCACCGTTCAAGATGTATCCATCGCCATCGCGCATGGCGGTCATGGTAGAATTGGCCACGTCCGAGCCTGATTGCGGCTCCGTCAGAGCGAAGGCGGCAATTGCCTCACCCGCGCGAGTTTTGGGCAGCCATTCGGCCTTTTGGGCATCGGTGCCAAAGAGCGAGATTGCTCCGGTGCCAAGCCCTTGCATCGCAAAGACGAAATCCGCGAGCCCGTCATGGCGTGCCAGCGTTTCGCGCGACAGGCAAAGCGTGCGTACATCTAGCTTTCCATCTGGAGCTGCGGTGGGTTGTAATATCCCTGCATCGCCCATGGTTTTCACCAGAAAACGGCAAGCGGCATCCGTGTTGGAATGATCAATGTTTAGCCCCGCAGCAACCTCTTCGACGCGGGCGGCCCAAGTTCTGTGAGCATCCTCAAAAAATGGCCAGTTCAGGAAGGTTTTATCCGCCATCAATCCCCCTCAAACACTGGTTTTTCTTTGGCGACGAAGGCGTTGTAGGCGCGTTCAAAATCGCCCGTTTGCATGCAGATCGCTTGCGCCTGCGCCTCGGCCTCAATCGCTTGTTCAATCGACATGGACCATTCCTGAGCGAGCATGGTTTTGGTCATCATATGCGCGAAATTTGGGCCAGCGGCGATGCGGCGGGCCATATCCTGAGCGCTTGCGTCCAGCTCTTCAGCAGGCACAACGCGGTTGTAAAAACCCCAAGCGAGGCCCTCATCCGCGCTCATGGAACGTCCTGTATAGAGAAGCTCGGCCGCGCGGCCTTGGCCGATGATACGGGGCAAGATTGCGCAGGCCCCCATATCGCAGCCAGCAAGGCCAACGCGGGTAAAGAGAAATGCACATTTGGCTTCTGGGGTGGCGATCCGCAGGTCAGACGCCATCGCGATGATCGCTCCCGCGCCGACGCAAATGCCGTCGATGGCGGCTATGACGGGCTTGCCGCAATTCACGATGGCTTTGACCAGATCGCCGGTCATTCGGGTGAATGTCAGCAGCTCTTTCATGTTCATCCGAGTGAGCGGGCCGATGATGTCATGCACATCGCCCCCGGAGCTGAAATTGCCGCCATTTGAGGCGAAGACAACCATGTCCACTTCATCTGTATAGACCAGATCGCGGAACCAATCGCGCAACTCAGCATAGCTATCAAATGTCAGCGGGTTTTTGCGGTCAGGTCGGTCGAGCGACACAGTCGCGATCCGGTCCACAATCTCGCATTTGAAATGTTTCACATCGCTACGCATCATCTGTCCCTTTGGCCAAGTGATTGTTCGAGGTGCTCGAGGCGCGCGGCGATGTCCGTGGCTTCTTCAGCGGTGAACCCAGAAAGCATGTCATCGATCCACGCCTCATGTGCTTCAGCTTGGCGCGCGAATTCTTCGCGGCCCTTTTGGGTCATGCGCACGAGAGAGGCGCGGCGGTCGCCCGGCACAGGTACACGCACCAAGAAACCATCCTCGGCAAGGCGGTCCACAATCCCGGTAACATTGCCATTCGAGACCCGCAAAACACCCGACAGTTGGCTCATCTTAAGGCCGTCTTTATAACGCGACAGAGCTGCCATGACGTCAAAACGGGGCAGGGTGGTTTCAAATTCTGTACGCAGGTTTTCCCGCAATGCAGCTTCAATTTCGCGGGTTGCTTTTAGAAAGCGCAGCCAAAGGCGCAGGCGCTCTTTTGAGGGCTGTTCTAACGGATTTGCCTTAGGGTTCGGCATCAGATTTCCCCTCCTGAAATAGTGAGCGTGTGCCCGTTGACGGAACGCGCGGCGCTCGAGGCGAGCCAAAGCGCGGTTGCTGCGACTTCGTCCGCTTGAATAAAGCGGCGTTGCGGGTTGCCTTTGTGCAGGCTGGCGGCGGCGTCTTCTGGAGACATGCCTGTTTTCGCCACGATATTGTCGATGGAGCGCTGTAGCATTGGCGTCTCAACAAAGCCGGGGCAGATCGCGTTAACGGTGATCCCGGTTTTGGCCAGCTCGATGGCAAGGGAGCGCGTGAGGCCAACAACCGCGTGTTTCGCCGCGCAGTAGCCCGACACATACGCCGCGCCTTGAAGCCCAGCGGTTGATGCGATGGCGATCATCCGGCCCGTGCCTGCCTCTTTCATATCCGGGAGAGCCACCTGCCAGACGTTGAACACCCCAACCAAATTCACTTCGGTCATGGAGGTTAGGTCTTCGGCAGTCATTTTGGCAAAGGGTATGGATGTGGCCGCGCCAGCATTTGCGATGACGGTGGTGATCGGTCCTTGCGCTGCGCGCGCAGCGCTGAAAGCTTTGGCGACTTGGTCCGCATCCGTCACATCGCAAACCTCATAGGGCAGGCCCTGCGCCTTAAGTGTGTCCTCAGTCCGGCCAAGTATTGTGACAGCGTAGCCCGTGGCTGCAAATTGCTGTGCGATCTCGGCGCCGACGCCGGTTCCACCACCTGTGATGATTGCGTGGCTCATACTTTCCCTGCCATTTCTGCAGCGCGGTCTGCGATGCGCCATGCCTGATCCCGGCCTGCCTGATAAGGGAGCGGCCATTGTTCGTGGCGGTCCCCAAGATCGGTCGCCACGTGCAAGGTCCAATAAGGATCGTTGAGGTGCGGACGCGCAAGACAAACAAGGTCGGCGCGGCCCGCCATGAGGATTGAATTGACGTGATCAGGCTCATAGATATTGCCGACAGCCATAGTTTTGATGCCTTTCTCATTGCGAATTCGGTCCGAGAATGGTGTCTGGAACATGCGGCCATAGACAGGCTTTGCTTGTGTCGATGTTTGACCCGCTGAGACGTCGATGATGTCCGCGCCAGCCGCCTCAAACATCGCGGCAATCTGCACGGCCTCTTCGGCGGTCACACCGTCATCACCTGCCCAATCGGTTGCGGAAATACGCACGGACATGGGCTTAGCCACGTCCCAAACGGCGCGCATCGCTTCGAATACCTCAAGCGGGAAGCGCATGCGGTTCTCGAGGCTGCCTCCATATTCATCTTCGCGTGTATTGGAGAGCGGCGAGATGAACGAGGAGATCAGATAGCCGTGCGCTGCGTGCAGCTCGATCATGTCAAAGCCAACGCGCCCGGCCATTTCAGCAGCGGAAACGAACTCACCTCGCACTTTGTCCATATCGGCACGGTCCATGGCTTTAGGGGTGTCGTTGGCATCCGACCATGCAATCGCAGAGGCGGAGAGGAGCGGCCAGTTGCCATCCTCAAGCGGCATGTCCATGCCCTCCCAACCCACGCGGGTCGAACCTTTGCGCCCGGAATGACCGATTTGGCAGCAGATTTTCGCATCCGTTTCGGCATGAATAAACTTGGTTAGACGAGACCAGGCGACTTCATGCTCAGGCGCATATAGTCCAGGGCAACCGGGGGTGATGCGGCCCTCGGCGGAGGGGCAAGTCATCTCAGTATAGACAAGGCCCGCACCGCCTTTAGCGCGCTCTGCGTAATGGATCAGGTGCCAATCGGTCGGGGTGCCATCCACCGCTTTGTATTGCGCCATAGGAGAGACCACGATGCGGTTCTTGAAAACCATATCGCGTAGCCTGAACGGCGCAAACATTGGCGCACGCGCAGGGGCCGTCTGAGAGCCGCCCGCCCGGTCCATGAACCAGGCTTCTGCCTCGCCAAGCCACTTTGCGTCCCGTTCGCGCAGGTTCTCATGGCTGATCCGCTGAGACCTGGTGAGCATGGAATAGTTGAGCTGCACCGAGTCCAGATCGAGGTAACGCTCAACATCTTCAAACCACTCGACAGAGTTGCGGGCCGCGGATTGCAGGCGCAGAACTTCGAGGCGGCGCTCGGTCTCATAGCGCTCAAACGCAGCCTCGAGCATGTCTTCAGTGTGGATGAACTCGGCCAAGGATATCGCTGACTCCAGCGCGAGTTTGGTTCCCGACCCGATTGAGAAATGCGCCGTCGCCGCCGCGTCGCCAAGAAGCACGACATTCTCATGGCTCCATTTTTCGCATAGGACCCGAGGGAAGCGCAGCCATGCTGAGCCGCGAATGTGGTTGGCGTTGGTCATGAGCGCGTGGCCGCCAAGGTGGTCTTTAAAAATCTCTTCGCAAACCGCGATGGAGTCTTTTTGGTTCATCTCACCAAAGCCATAAGCGTCGAAGGTATCTTGAGAACACTCAACGATGAACGTCGCGGTATCCCGGTCGAATTGATAGGCATGTGCCCAAATCCAGCCTTTGTCGGTTTCCTCAAAGATAAAGGTAAAAGCATTGTCAAATTTTTGGTGCGTGCCAAGCCATGTGAACTGGTTCAACCGAGTGTCGATATCAGGTTGAAATGCCTCAGAAAATTCGCCTCTTGTCTTGGAATTGAGGCCGTCTGAGGCCACAACAACATCGAATTCTTTCATGTAGTCTGACGCTGCGCTGGCTTCGGTTTCAAATCTCAGTTCGACGCCCAACTCGCGGGCACGATCTTGGAGCAAAAGCAGCAAACGTTTGCGCCCAATCCCGCAAAAGCCGTGACCAGTAGAGAGGGTGTTTTTGCCTTGATGGATAAGCGCGACATCGTCCCAATATGCAAAATGCTCACGGATGGCCTTGGCGCTCTTTGCGTCGTTTTGCGCGAGGTTGTCGAGCGTTTCATCAGAAAGAACCACGCCCCAACCGAAAGTGTCATCGGCGCGATTGCGTTCAATGACAACGACCTCGGCTTGCGGATTACGCAGCTTCATCGAGATGCCAAAATATAGGCCAGCAGGGCCTCCGCCAAGACAAGCAATCCGCATGGATGGTCCTCGTTTCCTTTGCAGTTCAGGTGAACGCTAGCGCTGATCTTAAAGTGCTTCAAGTAAAAATATTTTAAGCTTGAAATAAATTTCCGCCGGGCTAGGGTTGCTGCAAATTTCGAAAGATGGAATCTGCTATGAACGCCTCAAATCCAAATCTATCCGGACCTGAGCAAGCCCGTGCAAAGCCGGCTCACTTGGTTTGGGATGATCCTTTTTTGCTTGAAAATCAGCTCAGTGAAGAAGAGCGGATGATCCGTGAGGCCGCCAATGCCTATTGTCAGGACGGCCTTGCGCGGCGGGTGCAAGAGGGCAATCGCCATGAGATTTTTGACCGCGAAATCATGACGGAAATGGGTGAGCTTGGCCTTTTGGGCGCAACGATTCCCGAAGAATTTGGTGGTGTGGGGGCCAATTATGTGTCCTACGGATTGGTCGCTCGCGAAGTTGAGCGCGTCGATAGCGGCTACCGCTCTGCAATGTCGGTCCAGTCCTCTTTGGTCATGCATCCAATTTACGCCTACGGCACCGATGAACAGCGCCAAAAGTATCTGCCCAAACTCGCATCCGGCGAGTGGGTCGGCTGTTTTGGCCTCACAGAGCCCGATGCAGGATCTGATCCGGCAAGCATGGTGACACGGGCCAAACCCGTGGATGGCGGCTACTCGATTTCTGGCGCGAAAAACTGGATTACCAATTCGCCGATTGCGGATGTTTTCGTGGTTTGGGCAAAGTCCGACGCTCATGAAGGCAAGATCAAAGGCTTCGTGCTTGAGAAGGGCATGAAGGGTTTAAACGCGCCGAAGATTGAAGGTAAATTCTCGTTGCGGGCGTCAATAACGGGCATGATCCAGATGGATGAGGTGTTCGTCCCCGAAGAGAACCTGTTGCCGAATGTCTCTGGCCTTGCGGGTCCGTTTGGCTGCTTGAACCGGGCTCGGTTTGGCATTGCTTGGGGTGCGATGGGCGCCGCCGAGGCGTGTTTCCACGCAGCGCGGCAATACACGCTCGACCGCAAACAATTTGGCCGCCCTTTGGCGCAAACTCAGCTCATTCAAAAGAAGCTTGCCGATATGCAAACTGAGATCTGCCTGGGTCTTCAGGGCGTTTTGCAACTTGGCCGTATGTTCGACGATCACACTGCCCCAGCTGAATTGATCAGCCTGATGAAGCGCAACAATTGCGGCAAAGCTTTGAACATCGCCCGCGAGGCGCGTGACATGCATGGCGGCAACGGCGTGAGCGACGAATACGGTGTTATTCGCCATGTCATGAACCTCGAGGCGGTGAATACTTATGAAGGGACCCACGACGTACACGCTCTAATCCTTGGGCGCGGTATTACTGGACTACAGGCGTTTTCCTAGTGGCAGTTGATGTCGCCATCGCCGGGGATTTAGCCATTGTCACGATCGACAATCCGCCGATCAACGCGTCAAGCCAAACGGTGCGCGCGGGGCTAATGGCGGCGCTCGGCGAGACAGAAAATTCTAAGGGTGTGCGCGCGGTTGTCCTGCGCGCAGCTGGTCGCACGTTTACAGCCGGCGCTGATGTACGCGAATTTGGCGAGCCTCCGGTTGAGCCCCATTTGCCCGATGTGGTGAACGCGATTGAGGCGGCAAGTAAGCCGTGGATTGCGGCGCTCCACGGCACGGTTTTGGGTGGTGGGCTTGAGATTGCCTTAGCCTGTTCACACCGGGTGGCGCATCCAAAAACCAAGCTTGGTTTTCCTGAAGTGAACCTTGGGCTGATCCCCGGCGCGGGCGGCACCGTGCGCTTGCCGCGCCTCGTGGATCCCGGCATTGCGCTTGAAATGATCGTCGGTGGCAAGTCTATTTCAGCTACACGCGCTCATCAGATCGGGCTCGTAGATGAGGTGGCTGGGCCAAGCCTCGATGAAAGCGCGATTGCTTTGGCGCAATCCGCATCAAAGCCGCTCGCCCTGTTGGACCGCCCCCTCAAAGCCCTTCCGGCCGATTGGGACCAGAAGAAAGAGAAAGTTTTGGCGAAATCCGGACGCCTGCATGCACCAAAGTGCGCGGTAGAAGTGCTCGAGTTTGCGCTTTCAAATGTTCCGCAGGATGCGCTGGCCCGAGAGCGGGTTACATTCCTAGACCTCAAAGATGACCCTCAAAGCACAGCGCTTCGTCATATTTTCTTCGCCGAACGCGCAAGCGCGCATGTGCCCCAGATCAAGGGTGTTACCCCGCGCGGCATAAACAGCGCCGGGGTGGTTGGCGGTGGCACGATGGGAGCGGGCATCGTGGCGGCTCTGCTTTTGGCTGGCCTGCCAGTGACACTGATTGAGGTCAATGAGGATGCCAAAGCCGCTGGCGATGGGCGCGTTTCAGCCATTTTGCAAAGCAGCCGCGCGCGCGGGCTGATCAGCGCAGACAAATATGACAGCTTAATGGAAGGCTATGGATCCAGCACTGACTACGCGGTTCTGGCCGAGGTCGATTTGGTGATTGAAGCTGTGTTCGAGGACATGGATGTGAAAAAGGACGTGATCGCGAAAATCGAAGCAGCTGTTTCCGCGCGCGCAATCGTCGCCAGCAACACTTCATATCTTGACCTCAATGAGATGGCCGCGAGCGCCAAGGTGCCAGAACGCATCATCGGTCTGCATTTTTTCAGTCCCGCGCATATCATGAAACTGGTCGAAGTTGTGGTGCCAGACGCCGCCGCGCCGGAAGTCACAGCGAGCGCCTTTGCGCTTGCGAAACGGATGCGCAAAATCGCTGTACAAACGGGTGTTTGCGATGGCTTTATCGGCAACCGGATTATGTCCGCCTACCGCCGAGCGATCGAGTTTTTGGTAGAGGATGGCGTGTCACCTTATGACGTAGATGCGGCGATGCGCGATTACGGATACCCCATGGGCCTGTTTGAAATGCAAGACATGGCAGGGCTTGATATTTCTTGGGCCACACGCAAACGCCAAGCCGCTACGCGCGACCCGGCGGCGCCATATTTTGCGGTTGGTGACTTGCTGTGTGAGGCTGGGCGTTTTGGCCGCAAGAACGGGGCAGGGTGGTACGACTACGACACAGTCAAGCCCGAGCCATCAAGCGCCGTGCTCGACATTGTTGCGTCTGAGCGTGCGCGCAAAGGTATTCGCCCGCGTGATGCATCCGCCGATGAGATCATGAATGTGCTGCTCACCGCTTTGACTGATGAGGCGGATTCGATCCTGTCCGAGGGTATCGCGCGAAAGCCCAGCGACATCGATGTGGTGATGGTGAACGGTTACGGGTTTCCGCGTTGGCGCGGCGGGCCGCTCTTTGCTTGGGGAAAGACAATTTAACACGGGGATTGGCGCGGTGAGTGCCGCATAAAAAACGACCCCCTCGAGGCTGAAAGGCAAGAAAAATAGGCATATGGTTGCCCAAAACGCAAAAATGAATTGACTCGCGTCAGGGCTGTCGAATTTACTAAACCGTACGGTAAAAACAGGGAAATTGAAAATGAATAAGCCAAGAAAGATAATGACTGGCCTGATGGCCTCAGCGCTCGTTGCAACGGCTGGAATGGCCGCTGCTGAGTATCCAGAAAAGCCCGTGAATTTCGTCGTTCCGTTTCCTCCCGGTGACGTGGAAGACGTGCTGACACGGATGATCGCTGAAGATTTCGCAGCTGAGTACGGCGTCGCCGCAGCTGTTGTAAACAAACCAGGCGGGGGCGGTGGCCCATTCCCTGGCGCAATCGACGTGGCGATGGCTGATGCGGACGGATACACCGTCGGCTCCTTCGTGATGGACGTGCCGCTTGTGGGCCCATTCATCGGCATTCCGCCGCTCGACCCGAACCCATTTGAGCCCGTTGGCATCTTCGTAGCCTATCCAATGGTCATCGCGGCCCCCAAGGACGCGCCTTACCAGACCATTGAAGAACTCGCCGCTTATGCGATGGAAAATGACGTCGCATTGGCGCATTTCGGCGCCGATTTGACGCCGACACAGGTGACATTCTCCATGGCGTCGCAGATGGGCTTCTCTTACGGCTCAGAGGCAGCATTCGATGCGATCGATTGTAACACCTTTGCTTCTGGTGATGCGGATGTGGGCAACACCTCCATCCAGCTTTTGCTGCCTTGCCTTGATGACATGAATATCTTGTCCACACTGACAGCGGACCGCTTGCCAATGACACCGGATGCGCCGACTGTTGGCGAAATCCGCCCCGAGCTTCTGCTCGGCATGTGGAATGGTCTGTTTGTTCACAAGGACACACCGCAGGACGTTCGCGATGCAATTGCAGCGGTTGCTGAGAAGACAATGATGTCTGAGCGCGCTTTGGAATTTGCAGAGCAAACAGGCGCCGTTGTCTACTGGCAAAACGCGGAAGATGCCGCTGCTCAGATCGACGCCGACATGGCTGTGATGGGCACAATGGCTGAGATCCTCGGCCAATAATGAAATCCGCGGCGCCCCTTAAATGGGGCGCTGCACCCCTTATTTTATTCACCGAAAGCTACCGCAATGATGCAGGAAATTCCTGAACCAAAATGGGCTGCATCCTTTAAACGGGTCTTCGCGCTCAACGGGATCAAAAAGGGCACGCAGGTGGCCATTGTGGCTGAGAGCCAGTCGCGCCCCGTAATGGCGCAGCTTGCCGGTTTGGCGCTTTATGATCTGGGCGCCGTATATTCGACTATCGTGCTGCCAACCGCCCCGCAATCTGCGCCCGTTCCTGTGAAATCCACCGGTGCCAGCGATGCAGTACAGGGCATTCGCCATGTAATCGAAGCACTTAAACACGTTGAGGTCATCGTCGATGTCACTGTCGAGGGGCTGATCCACGCCGAAGAAATGGCCGAGATTGAACAGGCAGGCACCCGGCTTTTGGTGATTTGCAATGAACACCCCGAAGTGCTCGAGCGCACCGAGCCGCGCGCGGAGCTTGGCCCCAAAGTGGCCCTTGGGATTGAAATGCTCCGCGATGCCTCCGAGATGCGCGTGACATCTGAGGCGGGCACGGACCTCACCATTAATATCAAAGACGCCCCCTGCGGCGGCACGCCTGGCTTCTCCGATCGAGCTGGCGCGGTGGACCATTGGCCCGGCGGGCTGTGTCTTTGCTTCCCCGGCGAAAATGCCGTGAACGGCACGGTTGTCATGGATGTGGGCGATATGAACCTCACCTTCAAAGACTACCTGCGTGATCCAGTGAAGATAATCATCGAGAACGACTATATCACTGATATTAAAGGCGATAATCTCGATGCGGAGCTGTTCCGCGAATATCTCAAAGCTTGGGATGACCCCAAGGCCTACGGCTTTAGCCATGTGGGCTGGGGCATGAACCCGCACGCCCGTTGGGAGGCTCTCGCGCTCTATGACAAAGGCGATTTGCAGGCGACAGAATTCCGCGCTTGGGCGGGCAACTTCCTCTGGTCCACCGGATCAAACCAATTTGCGGGCCGCTTCACACTTGGGCATTTTGACCTGCCTATGCGCGGCTGCACCATCACACTCGACGGCACTCCCGTCGTTATCAACGGCGCACTTCCAGGAGACCTCGCATGAGCTCGATTGCTGACTATTACAATGTAGACGAACTAGACCCAAAGCATCGCGAGATCCTCGAGCAAGTGAACGAAATGGGCCCAAAAATGGCCGAGCGCGCGTTCCAGATCGACAAGGATGCGAGCTTCCCGACCGAGAACTACAATGACTTCCGTGAAATGGGCCTGCTCAGGCTGGTGATCCCAGAGGAATTCGGCGGCTTTGGCTTTAGCCTTGGCCAATATGCGATGGTCGGCGCTGAAATCGGTAAATACTGCGGTGCATCTGCGCTGACTTTCAACATGCACACCTCTTCGATGATGTGGTCGCGTTTCATGTATGAGCTACCAAATCTCACCGATGAAGACCGCGCAAAGTTTGCCCCTCTGCGGGAGCGGCAATTCCGCAACGTGGTTGAGAACGGCGCAATCTATTCGCAGCCAATTTCCGAGGGCGGCACCAACTGGACCTCCAAGCCAAGCCAGACCAATTGTAAGAAAGTGGATGGCGGTTGGGTGATCAATGGTTTCAAAAAGTTCGCCTCGCTCGCTGGCCATTGCGACTACTATTCCATCGTGTGTACAGAGCATTTCGAAGGCGTTGAGCCGCGCCACGAAGACACGATGAACTTTGCCGTGCATAAAGATGCCAAAGGGCTTTCCGTGGTGGGAGAGTGGGACCCGATGGGGATGCGTGGAACAAGTTCACGCGATCTGATCCTCAAGGACGTTTTCGTCACCGAAGAAGAGATGATGATGCCTCAAGGCATGTTCGTGCGCACACTCCCGAACTGGCCGCACATGATGGCGACGCTAACACCGGCCTATATGGGTATCTCGCAGGGCGCCTATGATTACACAGTGAAATATCTGCGCGGTGATATCGAAGGCATGCCGCCGATTGACCGCCGCGTCTACCCAACTAAACGCGCCACCGTCGCGAAAATGTACCAAAAACTGACCGAGATGCGCACGCTCTGGCACCGCGCCTTTATGGAGGCTCGCGGCTTTCCAACTAAAGCCGAAGTTATGCGCATTTACGCCGCGCAATATGCGGTGATGGAAGGGGTGCAGGAAATGACAGCCATGGCGATCCGCACATGTGGCGGCCAGTCCATGCTCAAGACCCTGCCGCTCGAACGGATGTACCGTGACAGCCGCTGCGGCGCACTGATGCTGCCATACACAACTGAAATTATGGAAGATTACCTCAGTGTGATGACCCTTTACGATATGGATGATGTGGATAATGTAAGCTCCGACACCGCAAGTGCGCGGGTCTCAATGTGGCGTCCTGCTGCCACCCAAGCTCCGGAGTAACCCCCCCATGCGCGAAACCGTCCACTGTATCGGAAAGTCCAAAGTACCTCCTGCCGAGCTGTGGCAGGTGGTCTCGGGCTTCGATGTTGGATGGCATCCCTATGTAGCCTGGTCCAAGCTTTCATTGGGCGCAGATGGCCGTATGCTCCGCCGCTTTGGATCGGGCGAAGAGGGGGCACAAGACATGGTGGAGCGGCTGACCTACATCAGCCATTCCGACTGGACGTTGGCCTATGAAATGGTGAGCGGGATTGAAGGCGCGCAGGGCTACAAGGCGCGCCTGAAACTCAGCGAAGGTGAGGGCGGCGGCAGCACAATCACGTGGCATGCGGACATCTCAGCCACCGCAACGCGCGCGGCGGAAATTGCCACTGGAACCAAAGATGTTTTCGACGCTGGGATTGCCGCGCTGGACGGTGCAAGTACCTCCAGTATGGCGGCGATTAATTCTCTTTCTGCTGTGAAAACAAAGTCCTACATCCTCAACGGGACGCCAAAAGTTGCCCTGACTGTTGGCCCGGCGACAGCGGGCCGCGCTGAAACGATCTGCCTGCTTTTGCATGGGATCGGAGGCAATCGAAGCAACTGGGATACGCAGGTTGCCGCCCTTGGGTCGATCATGCCGACCGCCGCGATGGATCTGCGCGGGTATGGCGATAGCAGCCTTGGGTTCGCCCCCTCTCAGGTTGATGATTACTGCGAAGATATTCTGCGCGTGATGTCCGATTTCCGCGCCTCCAAACTCGTTCTTGGGGGACTCAGCTATGGCGCTTGGCTCGCCGCGAGTTTCGCGCTGCGCTACCCTGATAAAATTGCGGGTTTGATGCTCTGCGGCGGTTGCACCGGCATGTCCGAGGCAGACCCCGATGAGCGCGAAGCTTTCCGCGTTTCGCGCGAAGTCCCCCTCGATGCGGGGCAGACGCCTGCCGATTTTGCACCCGCTGTGGTGGATGTGATCGCCGGGCCAGATGCCAGCGATGAGGTGCGCGCCGCGCTGCAGGCCTCTATGGCCGAGATCCCGCAATCCACATATCGCGACGCGCTGAACTGCTTTTGCAACCCGCTTGAAATCCTCGATTTTAGCCGTGCGTCTTTCCCCGTGATGCTCCTGACTGGTGAGCATGACCGCCTCGCACCGCCCGAAGAAATTCGCCGCATGAGCCAACGTTTTGCGGGTGCCGGGGCACCCCTCGTGCTGTTCGAAGAAATCGCGGGTGCTGGCCATGTCTGCAACCTCGAACGCCCCGATTTGGTAAATGCCTATATGGCGTCTTTCGTCGCCCCCTTTGCGGCTGCGAAAAAGCCCAGCACCAAGGCCTCTCGCAAGAGCGAAAAGCGGGCACGTATCATAGCATCCGCGCTGACGGAGTTCTCCTCCAACGGCTATTCTGGTGCCTCCATGCGCGCGATCGCAGAGCGGGCATGCGTTTCAAAACCCACGCTTTATCAATATATTGGCCAAAAAGAAGACTTGTTTGCAGCCGTTTTGGAACAAGGTCGCGACACCATTCTTGCGCCCATCGATGGCGCCGGGGATGCGGATTTTATCGAGGTGCTTTGGGCCTTTTCGTGGAACTATGCCGACTATGTTCTGGC
>SPJK01003296.1_pt1 | contig 19123 bp, 16 predicted proteins | sample 3741771 | NCBI WGS metagenome assembly SPJK01 (sample SAMN10925997, study PRJNA522277) | cold seep metagenome | isolation source: Elba SIP-enriched marine methane seep metagenome, extraction at timepoint T2 | place: Italy: coast of Elba, Mediterranean Sea
ACACCGCCACAGGTGTAGTGCGCGGCTGGCACAACAGGAATTGGGTCTTTGGTTATATCGATGCCAAGTGAAAGGCAGCGCTGATAAATGGTTGGGAAGTGGGCTTGGATAAAGGCCGGTGACTGGTGTGTAATGTCCAGATACACACAGTCCACCCCGTGTTTTTTCATTTCAAAGTCAATGGCGCGTGCCACAATATCACGTGGTGCCAACTCAGCGCGTTTATCATGCTTGTGCATAAACCGTTCACCATTGGGCAGCTTTAAGATGCCGCCTTCACCGCGCACCACTTCAGAGATCAAAAATGACTTAACATGCGGGTGATACAGACAGGTGGGGTGAAATTGAACAAACTCCATATTCGCTACACGACAACCTGCACGCCAGGCCATCGCTATCCCATCCCCTGTACTGATATCAGGGTTGGTTGTGTAGAGATACACTTTGCCTGCACCTCCTGTTGCCAGTACCGTTTGTTGGGCACCGATGGTAATCACTTTCCCTGTTTCATTGTTGATCACATAAGCGCCCAGGCAGTGATTGTCATCCGGTGGGTAAAACTTATGATCCGGATTGGCTTTTTGCTGCGTCTTATTTAGCTTGTTTGTCGTGATTAAGTCGACGGCAATATGATCTTCTAATAACGTGATGTTGGTGTTTTGTCTGACTTTTTCACACAGTGTGGATTGCACTGCATGGCCTGTGGCATCTGCGGCATGAATAATACGACGTTCGCTATGGCCGCCTTCGCGGGTCAGGTGGTATTGACCACCGACTTTTTCTTTACTAAAGCCCACGCCTAGTTCGATCAGCCAGTCGACAACTTCTTTACCTTGTTCGGCAACGAACGTGGTGACCGCCTGATCACATAAGCCGGCGCCGGCATCTAAGGTGTCCGCTACGTGTGACTCAATGCTGTCTTCTTCTGTCAACACTGCAGCGATGCCACCCTGCGCCCAGTCACTGGCAGAAACATTCAGACTGCGCTTGCTGACCACGCAGACATGCTTGTGTTCTGCGAGTCGTAATGCGAGTGAAAGCCCTGCTAGGCCACTGCCTATGATTAAAACATCGTATACCTGCATCGTGTGGATTCGCGCTTATTGTCGGTGGCCTGGAACTTTTGCCGTTGAAGAATGGTCAATCATTATAAATAAGTTTTAAGATTTCAGGTTAATTTAAGGTGATTTGTAAGATTGTGAAGTCAAAGCACTGATTGGCTTGAAAGCTAATACTAGTTGGGAGGCCTTATGATTGTATTTAAAAGGGGAGTGAATGATGCTTAGGTCAGTAGAAACAGTCAATACAACAGAGAATTTAGCGCAAAATCCAGCCCTGACGCCTAAAAAGGCTTACAATTCTATTGCATCTCTTAATGAGACAATGTCGAGTGGAAAGCCTATGAATGCGTCAACGGCTAGTACCGACCGCGAAATAGACAGCGAGTTGGTAGCTAAAGCACAACGTGGTGATAAACGTGCGTTTGGGTTGCTGGTAGAAAAATACCAGCGAAAGTTATCACGTTTGGTTGCTAGAATGGTGCGTGATCAATCGGAAGTAGAAGATGTCGTGCAAGAGTCTTTTATTAAGGCTTACCGTGCCTTGCCAAACTTCCGTGGTGATAGTGCGTTTTATACATGGTTATATCGTATTGGTATCAATACGGCTAAGAATTACTTGGTGTCTATAGGACGTAAGCCGAGTGCGCAAACGTCAATTGAGATTGACGATGCAGAATACTTTGAGGATGGTGATGAGCTTAGAACGCAAGAGACACCAGAGACGGCCTTGATGACGAAGCAGATTGCACAAACAGTAAATGACACGGTGATGACTCTGCCAGAAGAGTTAAAAACAGCAATTACTCTGCGTGAGATCGAAGGTTTGAGCTATGAAGAAATTGCGACAATTATGCAATGCCCGATTGGTACGGTGAGGTCGCGCATCTTTAGAGCAAGAGAAACAATCGCCGGTAAATTAAGACCATTATTAGATACGCCAGAGCACAAGCGCTGGTAGGGTTGATAGGTTTTTAAGTTTAAATAATGATTAAGAAAGTTGTGGAGTAAGATAATGACTGAGCAGGTATCCGCTTTTTTAGATGGTGAAATGGATCGTGAGCGCTTAGACAAGAATGTTCAGAAATTGTTATCTGACAAGCATGCGATGCATACGTATCGGGATTATCAACGTATTGGTGAAGTCATGCGCGGTCAAGAGGCTCATTCAATGCCCAATTTAACTAGCCAGATCATGGCTAAAATTGATGCAGAACCAACTGTATTGTCACCCAATGCGATTCAACCACCTTCATCCACTTCTAACGAGTCGATTGATCGGCGTACAAAAACGACGACATCACCTGCATGGTCAATTGCAGCATCTGTTGCTGCCGTCATGGTGGTGGGTTTATTCAGTTGGCAAAATTTACCAACAGAACAAACAACAATAGCTCAGGCTGACCTTGTATCAATGCAGCCGCAAGTGCCGGCGGCTAAGCCAACAAATCGTACTGCCACGGTTGATGCGATTCCTTCTTATTATCTAGAAGCACATCATGTGTCTGCACCTTCTGTCGGTTCCCATTATATCCAGACTGTTAACTACTCTGAGTAACATGAATGCTTTACTTAAATGGCTAAAACCTGGCCTTTGTGCTGGGCTGTTGTTAGTGGCATTTACCCCGCGAGCCGAAACACAGGCGCAAGCCTGGCAGTTGCTGCAAAAAGCGGCAGTGGCTGGCCATGTCATGAGTTATACCGGTATTTTTGTTTATACCAACGCCTCTCATACTAAAGCCGTGCAGGTCAAACATATTTATGATGGCAAAGGCGAGTATGCGCGTAATGTGACACTGGAAGAAACGCCGCGCGAGTTGTTCACCGAGGGGCCGGAGCTTGTGATTTACAATCGCAAAAAAGAAAAGGTAATCATCAAAAAACGCAACGCGAAAAATATCTTTCCGAATATATTGCCAATCAAGACACAGCAGCTAAAGGCCGGTTATGAGTTGCATGCGGCGGAGACAAGTCGGGTAGCTGGACGTGCAGCCCGGCTGCTGCTGCTAATGCCAAAAGATAGCTATCGTTATGCACATCGCTTATGGGTTGATCAGGAGTATGGTTTGCTCCTGAAGTACGAAGTGTATGATGCCAAACATAAAGTACTGGAACGGGTTGCATTTAATGAGTTAAATTTAGTCAAAAACCTTGATTTAGACTGGTTTCAACCCCAAATAGATACTAGTAAGCATTATGAGATGGAAGATCAGGTTTCTGTGATGCCTGATACGATGGGGGCTAAGCATTGGCGCATGGCTAAAGTGCCAATAGGCTATCGTAAAGTAGATCAGGTAAAGGTGCATGCGCATAATCGCGAGGTACCCATGACGCAGTTGATTTTTTGTGATGGCTTGTCATCGGTATCATTGTTTATCGAACCTTTGAACAACAATATGCCGCCATTTGTCGGACAGCATGTTAAAGGCAATACCAGCTTGTACGCGGCTGTGAAAAAAGGACATCAAATCACGGTAGTGGGAGAAGTGCCTACCGATGCTGTTGTTCGGTTTGGTCATGCCATCGAGTTTAAGTAAACGGCGTGGTATTTTAACGAGCTAATTGAGTAGAGTCTTGAATGATTGAAGAGCAAGCAGTGATCACAAAACAGGACGGTGATCTGGTAACCTTGGAAATTGAACGCCAAACAGCCTGCAGCCTTTGTGGGCAAAAGCGCGGTTGCGGTAATGCTACCTGGGGTAAATTGCTTGGACATGATCAGCACCGCGTCGAAGTGAAGAATACACTGGATGCAAAAGTTGGTGATCTGGTCATGGTTGGGCTGGAAGAAAAAGTGGTACTGAATGCCGCCCTGTTTTTATACGTGCTGCCCTTGGCAGCAATGTTGGTTGGTGCTCTGGCTGCACATTGGACCTTGCAAACAGACTTGGCGGTGATGCTGGGCTCAATCGTTGGTTTAGCGGTTGGCTTTTTAGCTACCAAGCGGTTGTATCAACCGCAACAGGGCCATACATCCAAAACTTATGCAAGATTGTTGCGCTTTGCGGGCGTAGCAGAATCTAACTAAAATTATTTCAATATTTGTTTAACAAGAGGATCTTAAATGTTTAAGCATTTTATTTTTGTTGTATTAATGAGCGTCACCATGGCGTTTACGCCAGCGGCTGTTGCTGCTTTGCCAGACTTCACACGGCTTGCCGAACAACATGGAGACGAGGTGGTTAACATCAGTGTTATACAAAATGTTTCGAGGCGTTCAGGTATAAGAGGTTTTCCACAAGATGAGCAAATGCAGGAGCTCTTTAAACATTTTGGTATTCCATTCCCTGGGATGCCAGGTCAGGGTGATCGACAGCCCGAATATAAAAACAAGTCCTTAGGCTCTGGTTTTATTATTAGTCAAGATGGTTATGTGCTGACGAATGCGCATGTCGTTCATGGTGCTGATGAAGTGATCGTTAAGCTGACAGATCAGCGAGAGTTTAAAGCAAAGATTATTGGTTCTGACAAGAGAACGGATGTGGCATTACTTAAAATCGATGCGACAGGTTTACCAAGCGCCAGTATTGGTAAACCATCTAGCCTTAAAGTAGGTCAATGGGTTGCGGCGATTGGTTCTCCATTTGGATTAGAAAATACCATGACACAAGGTATTGTCAGTGCGATTGGTCGTGCTTTGCCACAAGAAAATTTTGTGCCGTTTATTCAAACAGATGTGGCCATTAACCCTGGTAACTCTGGAGGCCCATTGTATAACTTGGATGGTCAGGTAGTGGGTATCAACTCACAAATCTACAGCCGTTCTGGTGGGTCCGTTGGCTTGTCATTCTCTATTCCGATCGATGTGGCGATGAATATTTCTCAGCAGATCAAATCGACAGGTAGGGTGACGCGCGGCTGGTTGGGTGTAGCGATTCAAGAGCTAACGGAAGAACTTGCCGACTCATTTGGCATGGAGAATAACCAAGGTGCGTTGATTGCAGGCGTTGACCCTAATGGGCCAGCGGCCAAAGGTGGTTTAGAGGCAGGTGATGTGATTACACGCTTTAATGGTAAAGCCATTGAATCTTCTTCTGATTTACCTCGGGTTGTAGCAAACACCACACCAGGGAAAAAAGTGCCGATTCAAATCGTGCGCAAGGGTAAGCCAAAAACACTGCGTTTTGCCATTGGCGAGATGCCCACAGAAGGCGAAGAGGTGGCGAATGCTAAGCCAGAAGCGAAAGAAGCCAGTAACAAGATTGGCTTGACGTTAAAGCCTCTGACAACCAAGCAGAAAAAACGCTTGAACGGACGTAACGGTTTGCTGGTGACGGCCAGTGAAGGGCAGGCGGCTAAAGCGGGTATTCGTCGCGGTGATGTGGTCTTAGGCTTAAATAACAGTGAGACCCAAAGTGTCGAACGCTTTAATGAACAAATCAACCGAGTGAAGCCTGGCAAAACAATCGCTGTGCTCGTGTACCGGAGTGGCGATACTTTGTATATTCCTATTAAAATTAAATAGTTAACTAAATTCCTATTGTAAAAAAACCTACCCTTGGGTAGGTTTTTTTATGTCTCAGTGCCGATGTATTCTCCTTAAAGCATAGAATTAGTCATTAAAACTAAGACTATTTTGCAGCTCTAGTATGGCGTAAAGTCGCTACACTCTTCGGGGTAAATTCTGTAACGAAAAAATAAAAAAAGATGCAAAGGTCCAGATTTCGCCTTTTTTGTCGTTAAAGCAACAAGAATACTGTAAAGGAACTTTTAGATGGCAATCTATAAAGGCTATGAGGTTAACGATGATTTATATGCGGTAATCCGGTATATGAACCATGTGCAAACACAGCGGGATAATTTAGAGCAGCAACAGATATCATGGGATTATTTGTCTGTGATGGCGCAATTGGCTAACTTGGAAAATGAGTTATCCAGTGCCAGAAAGCAATTCAACCATTTAACAGGTGTGTTGCTTAATCACCTGGGTTTGGAAAGTCTTAAAAAAATCATTAATGAATATGGTTCAAAAGCCCAGGTCTCAATTAATGTCCTAATCAGAAATTTATTTGAACGGACTGCCGATATTGGTTTTTTAGCGACCGATAATGACATTCGCGAATTCTTGTTAGCCGATAAATCGCGTACGGTAAGCGATGATCAAGTTGCTGCAATAAAACGCCGCTTTAAGGAGTATGTCGCTAAATACAGTGTCTATCATGATGTGATTTTATTGGATAAGTCTGGAAGAGTTGTCGTCCAGCTTGACGATAAGCATCCTGCCACTCGCTGTACAGACGCATTAATCCAAAAATCCTTACAATCTGATGCAGGTTATGTGGAATATTTCGGCTATTCTGACTTAATTCCACATCAAAAAAACAGCTTGATTTATGCTTATCGAGTCGAGGCAGAAGATTCGAATGAGTCGCTTGGGGTTGTGTGCTTATGCTTTAAATTTCAAAACGAATTAAAAGGCATTTTTGAAGATTTAGCAGAAGATTCGAACACCGAAACATTAGTAATGTTAGATCGCAAGCTAAAGGTGGTTGCTAGTAGTCGAGAAGAATTAGTGCCTGAGGGCGCTTATGTCAATCTCAAAACAGGTGCTGAGTACGAGACCGTCTATTGTAATGGTCGAGAATACTTCGTTTGTGCGCGACAAGCTGATTCATACCAGGGTTATACTGGCGCTGGTTGGACGGCCTGTGTGCTATTGCCATTGAATAAAGCGTTTACAGAAGAAAAAGACAGTTATAAATTTGGGCCAGAAGTCTTAAGTGCTGCCATGTCTGGGGACCTGTTTAATGATGAAATTAAACAAATACCAGCGTATGCCAATCAAATTCAAAAAGAGTTGAATCGTTCTGTATGGAATGGCAATGTGTTACAGGCATCTGAGAAAAATGGTTCAGATGCGGCCGTGTCAAAGGTCTTACTGAGCGAGATTAAAAATACAGGGCTTAACACCAAGAGTATCTTTGAAGAGTCAGTTAATCGCATTCAGCAGGCAGGGTTAAGTAACGTCCTCAAAAATAGCGAATCTAATGCGTCTTTGGCGATAGATATGATGGACCGTAGCTTGTATGAACGTGCAAATGATTGTCGCTGGTGGGCGCAGGATAACAGAATACGTGCAATCTTAGATAAGCCAGCAATTGACGAAGTAGATCAAAAGAAAATACAGTCTATACTGTCTCATATTAATGATTTTTATACCGTTTACACAAACCTGATTGTGTTTGATCAGCGCGGTAAAGGTATTGCGGTTTCTAACCCACGCTACGAAAATCTGGTGGGCAGTGCCATTGGTGCGCCTTGGTCTAAATCGGTAATGGCACATCAGAACTCGCAACAATACACAGTGTCAGAATTTGAAGAAACAGCGCTTTATGAAGGTGAGAATACCTACGTTTATGCTGCTGGTATAAAAAGTTGTGACAATGAGCGATCTGTTGGTGGTATTGGAATCGTGTTTGACTCAACGCCAGAATTTAAGAACATGTTGGTCGATGTGTTGCCTAAAGATTCCACTGGCAAGATAGAAAACCATTGTTTAGCCGTGTTTACAGATGAGCATAGAAGCATTATTGCCACTTCAGATGATACCTTCCCCGTCGGCAGCAAGTTTGAAATCGATGAAGGTTTTTATGAATTAAAACCAGGCGAATCGACCAGTCGTGCCATTAAGTCACATGGACATTATCATGCGATTGGTTGTGCGAGGTCGAAAGGCTATCGTGAGTTTAAAGGTTCCAATGACCCTTATCAGCAGCCTGTCTACGCATTTGTGTCTATTGATATCGGTAAGGTTACAGAACAGCAAGCCATTAACAGACAAGAGGCTGTTGAGAGCAGTAATGTGCTATCGACTAATCAATACACCACCCAGCTTGCATCGTTCTACGTCAATGGAGACTGGTTAGGCCTTAAGTCAGAAAAAGTGGTGAGTGCCGTGTCGGTTGATCGGCTGGTGCCTGTTTGTGGTAAGGTCGATTCGATGGTGGCTGGTACCATTATTTATAAAGAAAAATCAGTAACGTTGATACATTCTTCAATGTTGATGGGCGCGGGTAAGCCACACACGGACAATATTACCGAAGCCGTCATTGTGAAAGTAGAAGACAAAATGATCGCGTTAACCATCGATGGCTTAGGAGAAATGATGGATGTCGACCCTGCCATGATTCAACCGGTTGGTGATGAGATTTCCGTAACCAGCAAAGTGATTACGGAAGTTGTGTTATCAAATGCTGAAGACAAGACTGAGAAGATGCTGCAATTGATTGACGTTTCTTTGATTGCTGATGTGCTTAATAAAGTGGTGAGTGACTCTGGAACAACAACGCTACCTGAGGCCGTCTAGCGAGTTATGTTGCGCTCTTAATATGCCGTGAGAAGATATCAAAGCAACGACTCCAGCTCCATTTTTTTCTGGCGCGTTGTTTGATTTCTTCGCGGTCTAAATGTTGGCACTGTGTGATGGCTTGATAAAAGTCATCAGCAATGACACCAGTGGTACCCCGCTCAATGACATCCTTGGGGCCTGCTACATCAAAACCAGCCACGGGCAAGCCATTGCACATGGCTTCAATCATCACAATGCCAAACGTATCTGTCAGGCTGGGAAAGGCAAACACATCGTTCTCTGCGTATAGGTCAGCTAATTCTTGGCCAAATTTATAGCCCACAAACTTGACTTTAGGGTAATTGGATTTCAGCTCTTCAAGGTAAGGGCCATTGCCAACAATGGTAATCTCAAATTCATCTTGATATTGACACAACACATCCAGGTTTTTTTCACGGCTGACACGGCCAACATTCAGTACTTTTAGTTTACGGCCACTCGTCAACGGTGTTGGTGAGTGGTCACTAATCAACGTGTCTGAGACGCCGCGGGTCCAGACCACTAGATGCTCAAAACCATAAGATTCCAGTTCAGACTTCACAGATGCTGTTGTCACAAACGTTGCTTTTGCTGAGGCATGAAAGCGACGCATATACCAGTAGGTTGCTTTGAGCGGGATGCGAAACATCACATGTAAATACTCAGGAAATCGGGTGTGATAAGACGTGGTAAACGGTGTCTTGTGCCATTTGCACCAGGTGCGACTGACTAAGCCCATTGCGCCCTCAGTGGCAATATGCACGTGTTTTGGCTTTAGGCGGTTGAGCATGCGCCACAGCCGAATTGGCTGAACTGACAGTTGAATTTCTGGATAGAATGGCATGGGAATCCAGCGAAACAAACCAGGGTGCAAAATCTTGAATGGAATGTGTTTGGATTTGGCTACGCGTTTAAGATTCTTATAGGTAGTGGAAACCCCGTTAACCTGTTGAAACGTGTCTGTTACGATAAGCATAGGTAGTGTTGATACTCCGTCTGGATGCAGTCTAAACTGAGAAATAACCACAAAATCTTGTCTGATAAAGATGTAATTTTGATGACAAAAGCGTAAAAGCTTGTTTGTACAAGCCTGCTTTTTGTAGCCTACACACGCCAAATAATCACAACATAATCAAGTGTTTGTTGTAAAATGATCGGTTTGTGTCAAACAAGCAGGCCGCAGGCCTGTTTATGAATAACAAAGGCTGTATGAAAAACATTCGTAACTTCTCCATTATTGCGCATATTGATCACGGAAAATCGACATTAGCAGATCGTATGATCAGCCTGTGTGGTGGTCTTGAAGACCGGGAAATGGAGGCGCAAGTACTAGATTCCATGGACATCGAACGCGAACGCGGGATTACCATCAAAGCGCAAACTGCATCGTTGCAATATAAAGCCAGTGATGGTGAAGTTTATCAGCTGAACTTGATTGATACGCCTGGCCATGTGGACTTTAGTTATGAGGTGTCACGTTCTTTATCTGCGTGTGAAGGTGCATTATTGGTGGTGGATGCCAGCCAGGGTGTTGAGGCACAAAGTGTGGCGAACTGTTATACCGCGTTAGATTTGGGTGTCGAAGTCGTTCCTGTGCTTAATAAAATTGACTTACCTTCGGCAGAACCCGAGCGTGTCCAGCAAGAAATTGAAGATGTGATTGGTGTTGAAGCAACAGATGCCGTGACCTGTTCAGCGAAAACTGGTCTGGGCGTACAGGACGTTTTGGAACTGGTTGTCAAACAGGTGCCAGCACCCAGCGGTGATTTGACTGCTCCACTCAAAGCGCTGATTGTGGATGCCTGGTTTGATAATTATGTTGGCGTTGTGATGTTAGTGCGTGTGGTCGACGGTGTGCTAAAACGCAAAGATAAAATTCAAATGATGGCGACTGGTGCGCAGTACCTGGCTGATCAAGTGGGTGTGTTTACACCTAAATCGATTCAAAAAGAACAATTAGCCGCTGGCGAAGTTGGTTATATTATCACTGGTATGAAAGAGCTGGTGTCGGCCAAGGTTGGCGACACAGTGACTTTGGCTAACAACCTTGCTGCGGAACCTCTGCCAGGTTTTAAAGAGGTCAAGCCACAGGTGTTTGCGGGTTTATACCCGGTAGAGTCCAGTCAGTTTGAGAACCTGCGTACCGCGTTAGAAAAGCTGAGCTTAAACGATGCATCGTTGTTGTTTGAGCCAGAAAACTCCTCAGCATTGGGTTTTGGATTTCGTTGTGGTTTTTTAGGCCTATTGCACATGGAGATTGTCCAGGAGCGCCTGGAACGTGAATACGACATGGACCTGATTACCACCGCGCCAACGGTGGTGTATGAGCTGCTAATGAAAAGTGGTGAAACCATACAGATGGAAAACCCCTCTAAAATGCCAGAGCCATCAACCGTTGAAGAGTTTCGTGAGCCGATGATTGCGGTGAATCTTTTGCTGCCGCAAGACTATGTTGGCCCAGTGATGACTTTGTGTAACAACAAACGCGGTATTCAAAAAAACATGCAATATATGGGGCGACAGGTGATGTTGTCGTATGAGCTGCCGCTGAATGAAGTGGTGCTCGACTTTTTTGACCGTTTAAAATCAGTCTCGCGCGGTTATGCCTCGATGGATTATGAGTTTTTAGAGTTCCGCCCAGCCGATTTAGTTAAGCTGGACATTATGGTAAATGGCGAACGTGTGGATGCGCTGAGTTTGATTGTCCATCGCTCAAACAGCCAATACCGCGGCCGCGAGCTAGCGTCAAAAATGCGTGAATTGATCCCAAGGCAGATGTTTGATATTGCCATTCAAGCGTCGATCGGTGCCAATATTATTGCGCGTGAAACCGTCAAAGCAATGCGTAAAAACGTATTAGCTAAATGTTATGGTGGAGATGTCTCGCGTAAACGCAAGCTGCTCGAAAAACAAAAAGAAGGTAAAAAACGCATGAAGCAGGTGGGGAATGTAGAGATTCCACAGGACGCATTTTTAGCCATCCTAAAAGTTGAAGATAAATAACTGAACTAACACTAACGAAAAATTGAATCGGAAAACACTATGTGGTTTGCTTTATTTATGATAATTATTTTGCTGGTAACTGGCTTGGTCTGGTTGCTGGACAAATTATTCTGGGAAAAAAACCGCGGTGCAGGTGACGATGAGCCTGTGATTGTGGAGTATTCCAAAAGCTTTTTTCCTGTGATTTTAATCGTCTTTGTGATTCGCTCTTTTATCGTAGAGCCATTTAAAATTCCATCAGGGTCAATGATCCCAACCTTGTTAGTGGGTGATTACATTCTAGTGAATAAATATACGTATGGCCTTCGCGTACCAATCTTGAATAACACAGTGGTTGAAGTGAGTCATCCCAAGCATGGTGATGTGGTGGTGTTTCATTATCCACCAGAGCCAACAACCGATTACATTAAGCGCGTGATTGGCTTGCCTGGCGATGAGATTCAATATGCCGATAAGCAACTGAAAATAAATGGCCAAGTGGTTTCGACCGAAAGTATCGGTCAATATGAATACTTGTCAACCAGTCTTGAGGTGGTCAAAGCTGACCATAACGACGAAACACTGGGTGACAAAACGCATGAATTGATTGTCTCAGACCGCCCACTGCCATATCCATTAAACTCTTATGGCTATCAATTGCAGCAAGGCGCAACCATTGTTGTGCCAGCTGGTCATTATTTTGTCATGGGTGATAACCGTGATCGCAGCGCGGATAGTCGCTTTTGGGGTTTTGTCCCCGAGCGTAATCTGGTCGGGCGTGCCTTTTTTATCTGGATGAATTTTGATTACCTTTCAAAACTGTTTTCGGATGAAGGCCGCATTGGACAAACCATTGAATAAGTTACTAACTAAGGAGCACCTTTGAGCGGGATCGCAACAAGCCTGGATTACAGTTTTACGGATGCTAGCTTGTTAACGCAGGCATTGACGCATCGTAGTGTTGGGCCGCAGAATAATGAGCGTTTGGAGTTTTTAGGGGATGGCGCATTGAATTTTGTGGTGGCGCACTTGCTGTATGAGCGATTTCCAGGGTTGCCAGAGGGTGAGCTTAGTCGGTTGCGTGCGTTATTGGTCAAAGAGGGTAGCTTGTGCGAAATCGCCAAACGACTTGATCTTGGCCAATACTTGCGTCTCGGGGATGGCGAGAAAAAAAGTGCTGGCTGGCGGCGTCCGTCGATTTTAGCCGACGCGGTCGAGGCGATGATTGGTGCGGCCTATATAGATGGAGGCTTCTTCGCTGCGCAGACCTTGGTCAAGCAGTTTTTAGGTGCGCAAATCCAAAAGCTCGATCCAAACGAAATCCATAAAGACGCCAAATCACGTTTGCAGGAGTTATTGCAAAGTAAGAAAAAACCTTTACCAGCGTATCATGTGGTGGACATGCAAGGTGAAGCGCATGCACAGCATTTTATCGTCGCATGTGAGGTGGCTGGCTTTGGTATTCAAACCCAGGGAGAGGGCACTAGTCGGCGTACAGCAGAGCAGCAAGCAGCAAAGCTGGCGTTAGAAGCCTTGAAATCTAATGCCAAACTCAAGTCTAAAAAAGGACAATAATCAACATATGAATGAAGAGCAAGTAATGGAACAGACTGACGATTATCGCTGTGGCACAGTGGCGATTGTCGGGCGTCCAAATGTTGGCAAGTCGACCTTGCTAAATCATATTCTTGGGACGAAGTTAGCGATTACTTCACGCAAGGCACAGACAACACGTCACCGATTGCTGGGTATTCATACCACAGAAGATACACAGTATTTGTTTGTGGATACACCAGGCTTTCAGCAAAAGCATTTGAATGCTTTAAACCGCGGCCTGAACCGCACCGTGACACAAGTGTTAGCCGATGTTGATGTGGTGTTGTTTGTGGTTGAGCCGATGCGGTTGAGTGAGGCCGATGAAAAAGTCTTGCAATTATTGTCGGATAAAACCAAAACCTTGCTGGTGGTGAACAAGGTGGATTTGATGGATCGTACGAATGATTTACTGCCACTGATTGAACAACTGCAAGCGACATTCAGCTTTGCTGAGATCGTGCCCGTCAGTGCCAAAAAGAGTGAGAACATTGACCGCTTGCTATTAGCGATTAGAACGTATTTGCCAGCACAGCCGCCGATTTATGATGAAGATGAGCTGACGGATAAAAATGAACGCTTTTTGGCGTCCGAGATTTTGCGTGAAAAAGTCTTTCGTTTGCTGGGCGATGAAATTCCTTATGCGGTAGCCGTAGAGGTTGAAAAGTTTGAAGTAGAGGGCCGCTTGCGCCGAATTTTTTGCGCCATTATTGTGGACAAAGAATCCCAAAAACCAATGCTTATAGGCCGCAAAGGTGAAAAGCTTAAGCGGATTTCGACAGAAGCACGTCAAGACATGGAAAAGCTATTTGGTGGCAAAGTCTATCTTGAAACCTGGGTGAAGGTGCGTTCCGGCTGGGCCGATGATGCACGGGCATTAAAAAGCCTGGGCTATTAATGTCAGGCCGTGTGAGTACGCTAGCAGATGGCCCAGGCTTCTTCTAAACAATCTGATCAAGCGGTGTATGTCTTGCACGCTTATCCATTTAAAGAGACCAGCCTGTTGGTCGAGTTGTTTTCACAGAACCATGGCCGTATTTCAACGGTTGCAAAAGGGGCCCGGCGGCCACGCTCTGCCATGCGAGGCTTATTGCAGGCCTTTCAGCCCATGCAGGCCACCTGGTCGGGCAAAAGCGAAATTAAAACACTGCATGGATTGGATTGGGCGGGTGCCTTGCTGATGCTCAAGGGGGAAGCACTGATGTGTGCTTTTTATCTGAATGAACTCTTGATGCGTTTGTTACCCAGAGAAGATCCACATGAGGCCTTGTTTGACTATTACCGTGCGACGCTGCGGGCCTTATCTCAACCGCAAGCACAGACGGCGACAATTTTGCGGCAGTTTGAGCTCAAGTTATTACAGGATTTAGGCTATGCCGTGCCATTGGTTTATGATGAGCAGGAGCAGCCTATTGTGGCAGAGCGCTGGTATGACTATTTGCCCGAGCGTGGCGCATGCCAGCTTAAGCAACGTGTGTATGGCGTCAAAGTCTTGGGACAGAGCTTGTTGCAGATGGCGCAGGGCAGCTTTGATGACAAGATTACCCAACAGCAGAGCAAGCAAATCATGCGCTTATTACTCAAATATTATCTGGGTGATAAGCCTCTGCATACCCGGCAGCTGCTCATTGATTTACAAGAAATGGATGTCAGTTGAGCTAGCCACCAATGCTCAAAATAGAGATGGAGAATAAACGATGATAAAACTGGGCGTCAATATCGATCATGTGGCCACCATTCGTCAGGCGCGCGGGACCAAATACCCTAGTGTTGTCCAGGCAGCTTTGCGTGCAGAGCAGTCGGGAGCCGACAGTATTACCTTGCATCTGCGCGAGGACAGACGCCATATGCAGGATGCTGATATCTTTGCCTTGCGCCCATTGTTGCAGACCAAAATGAATCTTGAGTGTGCCATCACCGATGAAATGCTGGATATTGCGATTAAGGTTGCACCACAGGATGTATGCCTGGTGCCAGAGCGTCGTGAAGAGCGGACAACTGAGGGAGGATTGGACGTGGTTGGCCAGTTTGATAAGGTCAAACATGCCGTGACAAAACTCAGCGATGCAGGGATTCGCGTGTCTTTGTTTATCGCACCAGAACAGGCACAAATTGAGGCTTCTTATCAAGCTGGCGCCCCTGTGGTGGAGTTGCACACAGGCAATTATGCGGATGCCGAAAATGACCATACGCAACAGCAGGAGTTGCAGCGTGTGGCGCAAGCCTTAGCACATGCCAAAGAGGCTGAGTTAGTTGTGAATGCGGGCCATGGTTTGCATTATCACAATACGCATGCTGTTGCGCAGCTACCTGGCTTTGACGAACTGAATATTGGACATGCCATTGTGGCACATGCCTTATTTGTTGGTTGGGATAATGCGGTCATGGAAATGAAGCAGTTAATGATGCAGGCGGTACAGGGGCAGCGATAAGTCATGATTGCAGGCATTGGGACTGATATTGTTGAAGTGAACCGGATTGAAGCCAGTCTAGCTAAATTTGGTGATGCGTTTGCCAAACGCATTCTGGCGAAACAAGAATGGGCGCAATATAAACAAACCAAGCAGTCGGCACGGTTTTTGGCTAAGCGCTTTGCGGCAAAAGAAGCGTTTTCTAAAGCCATGGGCACAGGTTTGCGCGAGCCGGTTACGCTGCAAAACATTGCCGTCGTGCATGATGACCTGGGTAAGCCAATGTTTCATTTGCAGCCCGAACTACAAGTGCGTGTAGACGCAGAAAAAATTGGACACATGCATTTGAGCATCAGTGATGAAAAAAACCTTGCAGTGGCGTTTGTGGTGCTGGAGCGCGCGTGAGCACGGTGGATGTTGCACGTCGCTTTGGTGGTGTGATCAGGCTTTATGGTGAGGCTGGTTTAAGTAAGTTACAGCGTTCACATGTCGTGGTGATTGGCATCGGTGGTGTTGGCTCTTGGGCGGTAGAGGCGTTAGCACGTAATGCCGTTGGGCGGCTGACCTTAATTGACTTGGATAATGTGGCGGAGTCCAATGTGAACCGCCAGATTCATGCCCATGAAGGACAGTTTGGTAAAGCAAAAGTCACTGCGATGGCACAGCGGGTACAGCAGATCAACCCAGATGTCGTACTCCATGAAATTGAAGATTTTGTGACGTCAGAGAACCTGCCAGACATCATGTCTACGGTGGCGGTGCCGATTGATGTCATGATTGATTGCACGGATGCCGTAAAAGCCAAGGTGGCGTTGGCGGCTTATTGTCGGGTGCAACAGCTTGCGCTTTATGTTTCCGGTAGTGCAGGTGGGCGGTTAGACCCAACCCGTATTCAGTCCGCCGATCTGGCCATGACCACTGGCGACAAGCTACTGGCTAACATGCGTCAGCAGTTGCGCAAATACCATGGTTTTCCTGCGGCTGTTAACCATAAGAAACCGAAAAAACTCGGCGTAAACTGTGTCTATTCTAATGAAATGATGATCAAACCTAGTTCGGTTTGTGATGCAGATGATACTGGTGTAACTGGTTTAAATTGTGCAGGTTATGGTTCGAGTGTCAGTGTCACAGCACCTTTTGGCTTTGCTTTGGCGCAGCTTGCGATAAATCAAATTTTGGTGTCATAAAACTGTCATAATTATTACATTGAGGTAGTTGGTCAAGATTCGTTAAAATACAAGACAACATCGACTTGATTAAAGGTAGTTATGCCAACTGAAGAAACCACTCAGCTGCTGGATCGTGATCTTAGCATTCTCAGCTTTAATGACAGAGTGCTTGCGTTGGCTGAGCGCGAAGATTATCCATTGATTGAACGCTTGCGTTATATATGCATCGTGGCATCCAATGTTGATGAGTTTTTTGAGGTGCGGGCAGCGCCTTATGTGAATGCTAAGCGTGAACCATCGCAGCTTGAGCAAAAAAACATTGCTACCTATCATGCGTTGAGCGATAAAGCACATGCATTGATTGATAAGCAATACGCGGTATTAAATCAGACCATCATGCCAGCCTTGGCAAGGCAAGGCATACAGCTGGTTTCAAATTCGAATCGCAGTGAACAACAAAAACGCTGGGTAGCGCGCTACTTTGAAGACAGAGTTAAGCCGTTATTGGTGCCAGTTGCACTTGACCCTTCACATCCGTTTCCCACAGTTTCCAATAAATCATTGAATTTTATTGTATCGTTGGGAGGTAAAGACGCGTTTGGCCGCAAAAACAATATCGCGATATTAAAAGTCCCAAGAGTGCTACCCAGGCTGATTGAACTGCCAAAACACTTAAGTAATCGTCAGCAAAAATTTGTGTCACTTTCCAGTGTGATTCGTGCGCACTTGTCATCACTGTTTAGTGAGCGACAGATTATCAGTTTTTCGCAGTTTCGTGTGACCAGACACTCTGACTTGTCTGTGGATGAAGAAGATGTTAAAAATCTGCGCACGGCATTGCGCATGGGCTTGGTACAGCGTAATTTTGGCGAGGCTGTACGCTTGGAAGTCTCGGCGCATTGTGATGAAACGCTGGCACAGTTTTTACTTAAACAATTTAAGCTGCCAGAAGATTCGCTTTATCGCGTAAAGGGTCTGGTGAATGTTGGCAGATTGATGCAGCTAGCGAATATGGTAGACCGTGCCGATTTAAATTTTGTCCCGTTTGAACCAGGTATCAGCGCGGATTATGCACCTAATGTTTCGTTCTTTACCCAGTTAAAACATCAAAACATTATGATTCATCAGCCTTACGAGAGTTTTGAGCTGGTGATTGAGCTGCTGCGAGAAGCTGTTTATGACGACAAGGTATTATCGATTCAGCAAACGATTTATCGGACTGGTTCTGACCCACGCATGATGGAGCTCTTAAAAGAAGCGGTGCGTCGTGGTAAAGAAGTGCTGGCCGTGATTGAATTAAAAGCACGCTTTGATGAAGAAGCCAATATCAACTGGTCAGAGTCTCTGGAATCTGTTGGCGTACAAGTGGTCTATGGCATTGTTGGCCTGAAAACCCATGCCAAGATGCTGCTGATTATGCGTCAAGAAGAAGACAGAATCCATTATTACGGACATTTGTCGACGGGTAATTACAATGCAAAAACCACACGTTTGTATACAGATGTCAGTATGCTGACGGCCGACCCTGAACTGACGCAGGACATGGCCTATTTGTTCCGCCATATTGCCAGCCAAGTGAAGTTACCCAGCATGAAGAAGCTGCTGGTTGCACCGTTTAATTTACACCGACACATGATGGCACACATCAAAGTGGCAACCAATGCTGCTAAAAACCAAAAGCCAGCCTTTATTATTGTCAAAACCAATGCCTTAACGGATATTGACCTGGTAGAAGCCTTAATTAAAGCGGGCCGTGCCGGTGTGGAAATCGAGTTGATTGTACGTGGTGCTTGTATGCTACCAGTCGATGCACCTGGTTTAGAGGGGCGTGTCAGGGTTCGCTCTGTCATTGGCCGCTTGCTAGAACATTCGCGCGTTTTTTACTTTAATATTAATGGCGAAGAAAAAATGTGGCTATCCAGTGCCGATTGGATGAACCGTAATATGATGCGCCGTATTGAAACAGCCTGGCCTGTCGAAGATCCTGAACATCGTCAACGCATACTCAGGGAGTGTTGCGAACTTTATTTGGCTGACAATCAGGATGCATGGATATTACAGGAGCAAGGTCAGTATATTCAGCACCGCGTGAGTGGCAAAAATAAACAAAGTGCGCAATTGCAATTGTTGTCGCAATACGCAGAGTAAGCCACTATTGAACTTAAGTTAAGCTTAATTAGCTGTGTGTGACTTTAATGACAGCTTCCAGCCTACTTTTTGCCAAATCAGTTTTTCTTCTTCCAGCAAATAGTAGGATTGCGGATAAGTTTCAGCCCAACCTTCAGGCAGGCTTAAGGTAAAGCTTTGTTTACTATTGCGATTTAAGGTGGCATTTGCGATGACAGGCAACCTTCTCGCATGACAAAAAATCACCGACAAGCGTAAGCACATCAGTTGTGACATAAAGGCTTTGTTATCAACGTTGATCGGGCGTTTTTTGAGTTTGAAGCGGTGACATAGAATCAATAAACTCAATGCGTGTAATTCACGTTGCGAGAACCCTGGTGGCTCTGTGTGATCGATAATGTAGTATCCATGTTTATGTGCATTCACGGGCGACACAGCCGCACCGATTTCGTGAAG
>SPJK01005862.1_pt1 | contig 19081 bp, 11 predicted proteins | sample 3741771 | NCBI WGS metagenome assembly SPJK01 (sample SAMN10925997, study PRJNA522277) | cold seep metagenome | isolation source: Elba SIP-enriched marine methane seep metagenome, extraction at timepoint T2 | place: Italy: coast of Elba, Mediterranean Sea
CCCGACCAAAGGATCTCTGGCTCTTCATCTGCTTCAGGAAGTTTGAAAAATACTGAAACTCTCCCTCCGTACCCCGAGGTTAATAGTTTGTCTCCAATAAGATTAGGCTGAGCAATGGACATTCCATACTCGGGCTTAATCGGTACGTTCCATAGGGACTCGCCTGTTGCCGGATTCAATCCGTTGACTGCCTCGGGGTGGAAGATAACCAGGTGCTTTTGACCGTTATGGACAATCATCGAAGGGGGGCAGTACCCGACGGTATAAGCTGACAGAGCACGCCATTTCTCTTCGCCCGTCCTTTTATCAAGCGCAACGGCAATACTTCCTTCGCCACCGACCATGCAATAAAGCGTATCACCATCGACAAGTGGATGTGCTGAATGTCCCCAAAATGGCGGGTCCACTCCATAGTCATCTTTGAAACTCTTCTTCCAAACAAGCGATCCATCCGAAGTATTCAAACAAGTAAGATCACCCATGGTTCCCAGCAAATAGACAACTTCACCGTCCACGGTCGGAGTACATCTTGGACCCGAAGGATAAGAGATTCGATAAGGACAATCGTATTCGTACTTCCACAGCTCGTCACCTGTTTCGGCATCAAGGCAGCGAAGCCTTTCGATTCCTTGGAGTTTGTCGACACCACCAGGATTGTTGGTGATTTCTCCTTTGGTTCGTTCGTACTCAAACAGATAAACCTTTCCATTCGCAACGGCTGGGCCAGAATAGCCAAGATCGCAGGGGATACGCCATTTGACATTGAGTTGGCTAGGATCACTCGGCAAGCTTTCAGTAATGCCTGACTCTCGCCAAACGCCGTCATGATCGGGTCCAAGCCAGTGTGGCCAATCGTCGGCATAAGAGGCTGTAGTGGTAAGGACAGTAATCGTAAGAAGAGATAGCCGTATGAGATTCATAAGGATTAATTTTCAGTGGGAATCATATGAGTCAACCAAGAGAGCCCCCATTCTAAGTGGTCAGTCCTAGATATAGCTATGCTAATTTAGATTCGAACGCTCAAGTCTCTCTATAGATAAAGCTTGAGCTGTTCTGGTTCAGCAATGTTAACTGGACATTTGAGTGGCTGAATCAGTTCTCTTTGCCACATAGAAAAGAATCGCTAGGCAGACGAGCAAGTCACAAGAGAGAAGTGCCCGATCGTAGAGGGAATCACATTGCTCTTGGATGGCAGCCCAAGCAATCACAAAGAGCGTTCCGTAGAGAATGCCGTGCAAGAGCCTGAAGAGGCCCGTCAAGACGGGCGACATCATACTCGTTCCCGGCATGCTGTTGATCAACATGGCACGTCGAGCAAGATCGCTGTCAGCTCCAACACCAACGAGAAAGAGGCATGTCAGAATAGGAATCGGTACTTCAAAAGCTGCCAACACAATACCCACGACACCAACAATGATCATCCACGGCGTACGCGGCATCGTTGAGGCTTGGGTCGATGGTTGATCTTTAATGGGTTCCATTCAATCACAAAACGAGGAGAGAACTCGGTAAGCGGTACCTCTCCATTGTGACCAGTTTGTGGAAAGAATGCGAGAATTAACTCTCAGGGTTGCCATGAAAAAAACCACCCGAGCGAAGGGCTCAGGTGGCTTTAAGTCCGTTTAGGCCAGCTTTGCCGATTGGCATGACAGGCTATTACGGCAGGTTGTCGACTTAAGCGTTTTCTAGCTTACGAGTCTCAACGATTTCCGTTTGGATATTGGAAGGAACTGCCGAGTACTTATGTAGTTCCATCGAGAAGCTACCTTGGCCTTGCGTTTGGCTGCGCAAATCGTTCGAGTAGCCAAACGTTTCAGCGAGCGGAACTTCAGCAATGATCTTGGTTTGCTTGTTGGCGGTATCGGTGCTTACAACCATACCACGCTTCGAGCTAACCTGACCAACCACCGAGCCTTGGAAGTCTTCAGGACATTCAATTTCCATGAGCATGATAGGCTCAAGCAGAACAGGCTTCATGCGATTGAAATGTTCACGGAAGCACTCACGAGCCGTGAGCTTGAAAGCCATGTCGCTCGAGTCGACATCGTGGTAGGAGCCGTCCATGAGCTCAACCGCCATGCCAACAACGGGATAACCAGCAACAGGGCCTTTCTCCATCATTTCTTCAAAGCCCTTCTTAACCGCAGGGATGTATTCCTTAGGAATACGACCACCGGTAACTTTATCGTCGAAGAATAGCTCACTTCCTTCTGCTACTTCTTCGCGTTCCTCCTCGGTCATCGGACGCATGACACCCACGATGTGGCCATACTGACCAGAACCACCCGACTGCTTCTTACGCTTGTGATCGAACTCAAACGATTGTTGGCCACTTTCGCGATAGCTAACTTTCGGAGCACCGACTTCGACCTCGACGCCATACTCACGACGAATACGCTCGATGTAAACTTCGAGGTGAAGCTCGCCCATGCCGGCGATGATCGTCTCGTTAGTTTCTTCGTCCGTGTTTACATGGAAGGTTGGATCTTCCTTACGGAAACGCTGCAACGCCTTGCCCAACTTGTCGGCATTGTCGCGACTCTTTGGTTCGACGGACATTTTGATAACAGGGTCAGCAACATAGATGTTTTCTAAGTTGCAATACTTCGCCTGATCACAGTAGCTGTCACCCGAAGCACAATCGATGCCCATGATGGCAACAATGTCACCAGCCGAGGTGCTGTCAATTTCTTCCCGCTTATCGGAGTGCATACGGACAATTCGGCTGAATCGTTCCTTCTTGCCAGTACGCTGATTGATGTAGGTTCCACCCTTTTCAATCTTGCCCTGATAAATCCGGGTGTAGGTTAGCTGACCATACTCATCGTCGGTGATTTTGAAGCCCATCGCAACAAGCGGCTTATTGGCGTCGGATTCAAGAACCATTTTGTTACCTTCGAAGTCAGTTGCTTCGTTCGTAACATCCAATGGCGATGGTAGGTAGCGTGTGATTGCGTCAAGCAAAGGTTGTACACCCTTGTTCTTGAATGCTGATCCCAAAAACACCGGAGTAAAGGCACTGTTAATAACAGCTTCACGAGTGATTTTGTGGATTTCATCGTGGGTGATTTCTTCTTCGCCGAGCATCTTTTCCATCAGCGAATCGTCATACATCGACAATGACTCAAGCATGTCGTGTCGAGCCGTTTCCGCATCGGACTGCATGTCTGCGGGAATCTCTTCTTCACGGACGTTTTCGCCATTGTCACCATCGAAGAAGTAAGCCTTCATGGTGATCAGGTCGACCACGCCCTTGAAGTTATCTTCGATACCCACGGGAAGTTGGAACAAGACAGCGTCAGCGCCAAGCTTGTCGCGAACTTGTTCGACAACACTTTCGTGGTTCGCACCGGTTCGGTCCATCTTATTGATGAAAGCCAAGCGAGGAACCTTGTATCGCTTCATTTGACGGTCGACCGTCATCGACTGAGTTTGAACACCACCAACCGAACAGAGGACGAGGATCGCCCCGTCAAGGACGCGAAGCGAGCGTTCTACTTCGACCGTAAAGTCAACGTGACCTGGGGTATCGATCAGATTAATGTCATAATTATCCCACTGAAGCGACGTGGCAGCGGAGGTAATGGTAATTCCGCGCTCTTTTTCTAACTCCATGTGGTCCATCGTCGCGCCGTCGCCACCGCCGCGAACGTCTTCAATTTTGTGAATCCGGCCACCGTAGAAAAGGATCCGCTCGCTCAGGGTGGTTTTACCAGAGTCGATGTGGGCTGAGATGCCGATGTTGCGGACGTTCTTAAGGTTCATGATCGGGTCCTTGTGCTCGGCCGTGCCGATTCGCTACCTGTTGCGAGGATAGGTCGGCCGTGCTAACTGTCGTGAAATGGGGTGAAAGGAAAGGTAGGTCGCGGGGCGAATGATCGCCGAAACGCTGGCCTCCTAGTACAGCTACTCTATAGCCGAGCCTAGGGAGCCCAAGGTAAGCTTGATATCTTAGCATTCTTGGCGATCTGGAACAGGCCGGTTGAACCGTAAATTTGGAGGCATTTTTGGCCCCAAAGTGGTTTTTCTCGCGGTTCAGGAACCCCTAGCCCCGCAGAATCGACTACTTTTAGGAAACCTCTGAGCTGCCGAGGTTCAGCGACACTCAAATTAGCTAGCCAACTCTCCACACGACATGACAGACAATCAGCCTGATATCTCTGATTCGCCAACGAGCCAACCGGAAGGCGAAACTCCTTTGTGGCGTGATTTGCGACACCCCTTGCCTTATCTGTTGCCGATGTTCGCCTACATGATCTTCGGCATGTTTGAACCTACCGCACCTGGTAAGTTCGGCCTGCCCGGCGAGCCAGGATTATTTGGGTTTGGCTACGATCAGTATCCGTTTGTTTACGCATTCAAGCTGCTGTTAACCATCGGCGTTTTGGCCCTTTGTGCTCCCGCTTGGCGTCAATGGAAGTTCCGAATCTCACCACTCGCGATTGTGGTTGGCGTGGTGGGAGTTGTTATTTGGATTGCCATTTGTCGGATTGATTTGGAAGGTAAATTCATCGAGATGCTGGGCGAGGATAGTCCTTTGATTGGCGTGCTTTCTATCACGGGCTTCGGCCCGCGAAGCGCTTTCAATCCGTTTGAGCACTTTGGCTATACCAATCTTTGCTACGCCTTTATCATCGTGAGGCTGGTTGGTTTGGCCGTGATTGTTCCGTTGTTCGAAGAGCTAATGTTGCGTGGTTGGCTATTACGGAATGTGGTTAGTCCCCAATTTTGGGAAGTCAAATTCGGAGATCTCACGACCAAGGCAATCATTGTTGGCACGGCCTTTCCAATGCTATATCACCCCGAAAAGTTAGCTTCGCTCGTTTGGTTTTCACTCATTACCTGGTTAATGATTAAGACGAAAAATTTCTGGGACTGTGTTGCGGCACATGGGGTTACCAACCTTCTTTTAGGGCTCTACGTCATCTGGTTCGAGGCTTGGGAACTTTGGTAGTCTCGCGTAGATCTTGGTTATAGGCTGCGTAAGGAAGGCAAAATCTTCAGAAAGTGGTGTTCATAACGCCAGTATGGATTGGAAATAGAGCCAGATAGCACTATTTGGCAGGTTTTGCGATTGCTTGTTGCTCCTATTCGTTAGGATTATATTAGAAGGCTCGCAGATGGAAATTTCACTCTCAGTCGGGATTTCCTTTGTGAGTTGGTTAGCCTCAAGAGGAGGTCGATTGGCGTGCTGCTCGTTCGCAGTTGGAGATGTGCACCCCTCCAAGGCGTAGCTGCCGAGCAATCCAGTGAAGAAGCAATCCCGGCGGTTATGGCTACGATCACTCTACAAGTCCTCGACGGTGCCGATCGTGGCGTGGTGTATGACCAAATACAAACGCCCATCACAATTGGTCGTGAAGAAGGGAACGCCGTCCAACTAAACGACGAACGCATCAGTCGTTTTCACGTTAAGATTCAGGAAGACCAGGGCAAGGTTGTCCTTACCGATTTGGAGAGCACCAACGGTACTCGCGTCAATGGCCAAGAGACTCAGCTGCGGATTCTTCGCTTTGGTGATCTCATTCACGTGGGACGTTCGACATTGCTTTATGGCACACGTGAACAAATCGCGGACCAAATGGACAAAGCTCGCGACGATGGAGCGGGATCGCAAAACGCGGCACCGCTTGGTGATATCTCGGTGACGGGCCCTGCACCGTCGGGCAGCGGCGATTCGATTTCAATTGAATTGAACCTCAGTGAATCGAATGCTTTTCCAAGCACACTGCATATGCCGGGACCTCCAGAAATTCCCGAAGGTCTTAGCCCTGCTCAAAGTGCTCAACTCGCCGAGCTTGTGGAATACTTCCACACACGGACTCGGGCAATTATTGATGGCGTTATCGTTCAAGATGGCGGCGTCCCGGTTGTGATCGAACAAGAGCGATGGCAAGAGTTGCTCGATATACAATCTCAGTTGGCTCAGTATCTCCGCACCATTGGTGAGCCTCCCGGCAAGTAATTCTTTTAGCCAACATCCCGCAACGGGGATTTACTGGCATACTCCCTGTTCGGGGAGATTGGATAATTTTCCTCAGACCGGGTAAGATCGGTCGGGTCTCATTATCACCTTTGCCCTGCTCCTTGCGTTGTCGACATGGAAGCCGCCAAAAAACCTTTTGTGCACCTGCACTGCCACAGTCACTTCAGCTTGCTCGACGGAGCAAGCCCAATCAAGAAATTGGTTGCCCGGGCTAAAGAGCTCGATATGAATGCGCTGGCGCTTACCGACCATGGAAATCTCTACGGTGCCCTTCAGTTTTATCAAGCTTGTCGCAACGAACACATCAATCCAATTGTTGGTTATGAGGCGTACATCGCGCCGGGCAGTCGATTTGATAAGGGGGGTGCGACTCGCAGTAAGGAAGCTGCCTATCACCTGACATTGCTTGCCAAGAATAAAACGGGCTTTCGAAATCTCGTTAAGATGGCAAGCCGAGCATATCTCGAAGGTTTTTATCACAAGCCCCGCATCGATAAGGAACTCCTTGAATCCCACAGCGAGGGGATCATTTGCCTGAGTGGTTGTGTGAGTGGTGAACTGAGCCGCACACTTCTCGCAGGTAATACTGCCGACGAAGCCATCGAGCGCGGAGCTGAGATTGCTGCCTGGTTTAGCAAGACCTTTGGCGATCGTTATTTCTTGGAAATCCAAGACAACGGCGTCGATATCCAACGGCAAGCGAAAGAGCTTACTGTCAACTTAGCAAACCACATGGGGTTGCCATTGGTTGGTACCTCGGATGCTCACTATGTAAACCAGGAGGATGCCGAGGCTCAGGATGTGCTGCTCTGCATTAACACCGGTCGATTCCGTACCGATACGAATCGGATGAAGATGGAAGGCGACCAGTTCTTCCTTCGCTCGCCCGAGCAGATGTATGCTGCCATGCCAGGCATGGAGGAAGCACTGGCCCAAAGTCAAATAATTGCTGACTCGATTGATTTGAACTTGGATTTGGACAAGCGATATTTCCCCATCTTTACGCCTCCTGAAGAGAAATCGTCGGGTGATTATCTCCGCGAGCTCTGCGTAAAAGGGCTCGAAGAACGCTATGCTCACGATTTGGATCGCTGGCAAGATGATCAGCCTGAAACCACTTTGTCAGACGAAGTAATCGCACGGCTTGATCGGGAGCTCGGCGTCATTAACAAGCTTGGTTTCCCCGACTACTTCCTCATCGTTTGGGACTTTGTCCGGTATGCCTTAGAGAATGATATTCCCTGTACCGCACGGGGATCGGGCGTTGGGTCGCTAGTCTGTTACGCGCTCAAGATGAGCCATGTCTGTCCACTTCGTTACGACTTGCTCTTTGAACGGTTCCTTGATGAGAGCCGGCTCGAAGCGCCTGATATTGATATCGACTTCTGCAAAGAACGACGTGCCGAGGTCATCCAGTACGTCAAGGATACCTACGGTGAAGAAAATGTTGCTCAGATTGGAACTTTCGGAACCTTGGCCGCCCGCGCTGCGATTCGTGATGTTGGGCGAACGATGTCGATTCCGATCTTCCAAGTTGACAAGATTGTCAGCATGGTGCCCGACCAGCTTGGCATTAGCCTCGATGAAGCGCTTGAACAATCGGACGAACTTCGGGCAGCCTATGAAGGTGATCCTGAGACGCGTGAGTTACTTGATTTGGCTCGCAAGATCGAAGGACTGGCCCGCAATGTTGGGACCCATGCTGCGGCCGTAGTGATCGCTCAGAAACCAGTGGACGAATATGTCCCTCTTCAACGTGTCAAAGGGAAGACCGAAGTCATCACGCAATGGGCCATGGGCGACGTCGAACGTGCTGGCCTACTGAAGATGGACTTCCTTGGGCTTAGGAACCTAACGATTCTCGCAAAGAGCATCGATCTCATTGAGCAGACAACCGGCGAGCGGGTCGATCCTTACGCATTCCCTCTTGATGACAAAGAATCTTACGCCCTGCTCTGCCGTGGCGAGACCAAAGGCATTTTCCAGCTTGAGTCGGGTGGTATCCGTGATCTTTTGCAACGGATGAAGCCTGACAAATTCCACGACATCATTGCGACCGCTGCTCTCTACCGTCCAGGGCCGCTCGAAGGCGGTATGGTCGATCAATACATCGACGTGAAGCATGGCCGTCGTGAAGCCGAATATCCCCACCCGGTGATGGAAGAGGTGCTCGAAGAGACGCACGGCGTGATGGTGTACCAAGAGCAGGTGATGCGGATTCTCAACCGCCTTGGCGGAATTGAGCTATCCAGCGCGTATTCCTGCATTAAAGCGATCAGCAAAAAGAAGCTTCCGATGATTGCGAAGTTCCACGAAGAGTTTCTGAATGGGGCTCAGGAGATGGGACTCGACAAAAAGAAGGCGGAAGAGCTTTTCGAAATGATCAAAAAGTTTGCCGGTTATGGTTTTAATAAAAGCCACTCGACCGCTTACGCTTTGATTGCCTACATGACGGCTTACTTGAAAGCACACTATCCCGTTGAGTTTATGGCAGCCCTGCTGACCGGAGACATTCCAGGCCGAAATTTCAAAAATAAAGACTCGTTGGTTGAGCACCTGGAAGATTGTAAACGGATGGGGATTGAGGTCGTAGCTCCCTCGGTCAATCTGTCTGCGTCAGACTTCGTAGTGGTTGATTCACCCGAAGCGGAGAAGTACGGCAAGAAGATTGCCTTTGGCTTGAGCGCGATCAAAGCATGTGGTGGTGGTGCCGCCGATGCGATTGTCGCTTCCCGAAACGAGGATGGACCATTCCGCGATCTGTTCGATTTTTGTGAACGGATCGATCCTTCTTCATGTAATCGCTCGACGATTGAAACGCTCATCAAGAGCGGTGCGATGGATTGTTTCAGCAAGAATAGGGCATCGTTGACCGCTGCGATTGATAAAGCAATGCAAGCGGGTGCTTCCGCTTTGGCCGACCGTAAGAGTGGTCAGAAAGGTTTGTTTGATTCCTTTGATGAAGCCGACGAAGAGGCAGCGGCCTCGGCGATCATGCCCGACGTTCCCGAATACGATGAGAAAGAACGTCTTACCATGGAGAAAGAGGTCCTCGGCTTCTATCTCACCAGCCATCCGCTTGCTGAGCATGAGAAGACTCTGAAAACCTTCTGTTCGCATACAAGTACAACTTGTTTGAAGCTTGAGCACCGCACCGAAGTGATCATGGGCGGGATGTTGGCGGCGATCAAGATGTCGCACACCAAGAACCCGAAGCCAGGCATGCCCTCGAAGTACGCGATGTGGGACCTGGAGGATATGGATGGCATCATGCGTTGTATCCTTTGGCCTGAGCAGTTTGCCAAGCATGGTCATCTTGTGGAATCTGATACGATTGTTGGCGTTAAAGGAAAGATTGACCGTCGGCCGGGCGCCGAAGAAGTCAACTTGATTGTTGATGAAATCATGCCAATCGAGGAACTTTCGGCACGCTTTACCAACGGCGTCATGATCGACATCCAGGAACAGTCCGGCGATGTCGATCAGCTTGAAACACTTCGCGAGATTGCACGTGGCTATCCTGGCAAGAAGAGTCTTAAACTCCGGCTAGACCTAGAGGATGGTGGCCGAGTTATACTTGAATCGGCACGCAGGATTGAGCTAACCCCTGAATTCCGCAGGCGCATTGACGAACTACTCGGCGAAGGCCATTTTCGATTGCTGTCCGAAACGCCAAAAGCGAAGGCGCCTCCCCCGCCCCATCGCAAGCGTGAACGGGTTCGCAGCTAAGCTCTACTCGCTCTGATCATTGGTTGGAAATGACTTGTCATTAATCCAATCATAATCATCAACCAAGCGCTCGGCTCAGGAATTGCCTGACTGCTATGTGCAAGGCTTGGACCTGATTGCTGCTGAATAGTCTGGCCATAGTTTTGCCGCCATGTATCGTATTGTGCCTGACCAACGGTTCCTCCATCCACGTCGTTAGGTAGCAGCTCTGCAGGCACGCCTAGGAAATCTCGCCAGACGGTGTAGTCAGCTGCGTCGACAATCCCGTCGTCGTTATAGTCCCCTTCCAAGGGAGGAAGCGTGAAGGTGTGAACATGCCAAGGCAAGTTTGCTTCATCGAGGCTGCTTTCTTCAACGCCAAATTCTTCCGCAAGTAGACGCGTTGTTAAGCTCAAGCCGGTACCATGATGGGTTGTTGCGCGGCTACGCAAATCGGGAAGGGCGAAGTTGCTCATGGCGTCTACTCCATATTCGTCCCGGATAAGGGCAAAAAGTGCGCTATTCTGGTTAATGGGTAGTAGTTGACCTTCTGCTTTCTCAAACCCACGTATTGCGAAGTTACCTGCAAACAGGCTAATCGAACTTAGGAAGGGATCAGCGCTGCCAATTGCCTGTGGGTTCTCTTCCCCATCGGATTCGCCGGTGGCAGGTTCAGATGGAAAAGAACCTTCTACTGCAACAAGATGCGTGAGCCCAATTGTTGGTTGAACATGGCTTTGCGGTGTGCCAGATCCGAACGGATCGGTTGGTTCAAAACCATTGGTCATCGGATGAGCGTGGGCTGGAAGTTGCCCAGCAGTAAGTATTTCAGATTCTAATCCTCGCTTGGTTCCTTCATCATAAAAATCGAGACCTGAACCTGTGCCAGTTCCAACGGGAGTTCTTCCTCGAAGATCTGGCAGACCGAAGTTTGTACGTCCATCTCCTCCATACATCGTTCCGACGATTGAAAATAAAGCACTGTTTGAAGAAATTTGAAGAGTCTGTCCATCTGCTCTTTCCCACCCATTGGGAATGTTGTCATGGGCGATCCAAGTTACTTCGCCGATAAAAGGTTCAGAATTGCCCAAGCCAATTGCGGAGGGACCTTCTTCTTCTGGAGGTGAGATGATCGTCGAGTTTCGCGAGGGAAAAGTTCCTTGCGTTGCAATGATCGGTGTTAACGCTAGAGATGGTTGCATATTGGAATGCCCTTGCGTGACTGCACCACTTAAATCGGTTGATAAACCATTCCCAAAATTGTGAGCATGATCGGGCATTTGGTTGAGGGATAACGTGGTTGTTTCCGAACCAACTTGATCTCCAAGCATATAAGTAGGGAGTCCGGGCCCAGAGCCAACACCGATGGGAATTCTGCCACGCATATCTGGCAAGGCAAAGTTGTTAATACCATCCCCGCCAAACTTGGTTCCCAACAGATCGAACAGATCTTGATTCTGGTTGATGTCCAATAACTGACCCTCGGGCCGTGTCCAGCCGAAGGGTGCTATGTCCGAAGCAAACATGCCGACTTCGCCCAGATCGCTTGTATTACCTGAGGTTCTGATGAGATAATTTACCGCCGTGGTTGGTTGAAGGGTGCTAAATGGCTGAGAACCACCCCCGCCGGGTAAGGTTTGCCCTGCCTGGATAACATTGGAAAAAAGAACCAGCGCGACCAAACAGGCCGATTCAAGAGAAAGAGATGTTCGATGCATAATAGCCGCCTGAAGGCTCATTGATTTGAGTAACGATTTTTGTCTAGCCGTTAGTCTATCCGAATTAAATTACTAAATTCAACATAACCGGCTTTTGTGTCCCTTCCCTACAACCGGATTCATGCGGCTAATCAGGTTATCGCCTGAAGATTGCGAAATTTTGAAGAAGAGGGCCAAAGAGAGATTTGCCCTTGAGGCGGTTTTCGATCAGACTGAGGGGCTAACTTTCTGGCAAATTCCTCGGTAATTACCAATCGTCATGTCAAAACTACAACGAATTCTTGTTACCGGCGGTGCCGGCTTCCTTGGTTCTCATCTTTGTGAACGCCTGATTGATCAAGGGCACGATGTTATCTGTGTCGATAACTTCTTCACTTCGCAAAAATCGAATGTGGTGCACCTCTTGGATAAGCCGAACTTCGAGCTGATTCGCCATGACATTACCCATGACCTTTGGCTAGAAGTCGACCAGATTTACAACTTGGCCTGTCCCGCTGCCCCTGGTCACTACCAATATAATCCCATTAAGACCATGAAGACTTCGGTCATGGGTTCGATCAACTTGCTCGGCATGGCAAAGCGTTGTAATGCCAAGATCTTGCAAGCTTCGACCAGCGAAGTATACGGCGATCCCGAGGTCCATCCGCAACCCGAATCTTATCGTGGTTGTGTGAACCCTATCGGCTTGCGTGCCTGCTACGACGAAGGCAAGCGTGCCGCCGAAACTTTGTTCATGGATTACCACCGTCACAACAAAGTGAATGTCCGTTTGGTTCGGATCTTCAACACGTACGGCCCGCGGATGCATCCGTTTGATGGCCGCGTGGTATCGAACTTTATCCGCCAAGCTTTGCATGGGGAAGATATCACGATCTTCGGAGACGGAAGCCAAACACGTTCGTTCTGCTACCGTGACGACCTGATCGAAGGCATGATTCGGATGATGAATGGACCTGATGATTTTGTTGGCCCCGTTAATATCGGCAACCCTGGCGAGTTTACGATTCTTGAACTTGCCGAGAAGGTGATTGAACTAACAGGATCGAAATCGAAGATCGTACACAAGGAGCTTCCTGCAGACGATCCAACGCAACGTCAGCCGGATATTACCTTGGCAAAAGAGAAGCTCGATTGGGAGCCAAAAGTGGTTCTCAACGACGGCCTGAAGATGACCATCGATTGGTTCAAGACAGTCAGCCTGGATGACTTCCGTGCACCGACGCCCAACTATTGATTCGCAGGGGTTGCGAGTTCGGGCGCTGGATTGCCATGCTTACGGAACCGATCCACCGTAAAGGCGAGCACGACTCCGACGGCATCAGCTATCCAATCGGAGAGATCACAGCTTCGATTGAAGTAGGGCTGAGTCATTTCATCGATCGCGCCGTAAAGCAAAACTCCAAAGACGATCAGCAGGCCGGTTCTCAATCGGTTGGAACTTCCTAAGCGTCTGGCAGTAATAAACAACATCGTTGCCAACACAAAGTAAGCACCCGCGTGGAGTAGTTTGTCGAACTGCATTACGCCACCGATGACAAGTTCGGGCGCGGGTAAATGCGTTGCGATAATAAGCGTGAGCCAGTAACCGATGGCTAAGGCTGACCAGATGCCTGCCCATTTGCTGACGATCCTTACACGCCGCCCCGATGTCGAATTGCCTTCGGATGAATTAATCGTCAAACTCTTTTAATTATGAATTGGGTGGGCATGATTGGGGTGGGCTGCTTCGGCAGGGTATGCTTAGCTTAGTGTTTGTTGGTAAACATACGACGCCCAGTAGGTAGGCGAGTTCCAATATTCTCAAAATCTAGGTGAATGTCGAAACCAATGTTCCCCCAGCCGGAAGATCTTGATTTTCAAAGGCTTGCCTTGCAAGAAGCATCCCGCGCTGCTTCGGAAGGGGAAGTGCCGGTCGGAGCAATTATTGTTCGTCATGGAGAGATCATAGCCTCGGCACACAACCAGCGAGAAACCCTTCGTGATCCGACCGCTCATGCTGAAATGATTGCCATCACCCAAGCAGCCGAGTCGATCGGCGCCTGGCGACTTGAAGAGTGCACGCTTTATGTGACGCTTGAGCCATGCCCCATGTGTGCTGGCGCGATTATTCAGTCGCGCATCCCGCGTGTTGTTTATGGAGCGACCGATCCTAAGGGGGGCGCCGCGGAAAGCCTCTATCGGATTCTTACCGACCAGCGACTCAATCACCGTTGCGAGTTAATCACCGGTGCCCTGGCCGAAGAATGCGGACAGATTCTAACGGACTTCTTTCGAAGCCGTCGCAGCTAAAATTCGTTAGAAGATGTTCGAAGCGAGGAAGCTACGTTTGGATAATGTCGGCGGTAGTTCGCCGAAATTGTTTGCTTCGGCATCATCACCCGCAGCCAAGACAATCGTGCTGATCAAATCGGATCCGACCGTTGCACCTGGAAAAGTTGCCGAGTCTTGCCCGTCGGGGAAAAACGTTGGCTGTGTTTCGGCAACTTGATAAGTACCCGGCATCAGATTGTCGAACGAATAGAAGCCGAGGCTATTTGTCACAGTTACTTGGTTTACTGGATTGGCATTGATGTCGGTTCCTGTCAGCGTGACAACGACTCCGGAAATTGGTTGTTCGCTTGAGTCAAAGACGCCGTCGTTGTTCGAGTCAACAAACACAAAACCTGAGATCGTAGCGGGTTCGATCGATACGTTCGAAGCGGCAGAGGCAGAGTTGTTGTCGTTGTCGGTCTCCATTTCATTGCCTGAGACGGTTGCCGTATTCGTGAGCGATCCGGTGAAGGTTGGATCAACCGTTGCGTTGATGGTGATACCTGTGTTTGCACCGTTGGATAGGTTGCCGATGTTGTAGGTCAACTGTGTTCCACCCGCGACTGCGACGGTGCTGTCAGGTGTTGTCGAGCCGGTTGGGTTGAATGTTAAACCGGTTGGCAGGACATCGACAACGGTAACACCGGTCGCGTCCGAAGGACCGTTGTTGATGACATCAAGTGTGTACTGAATCGCATCACCGGGGGCGAGCGTTAGATCACCGTCATCGTCGACTTTTGTTATTGCCAAGTCGATACTTGGCTGAACATTGGTATCCGCTGTAGCCGTGTTGTTTGTTGTGTCGGATTCATCGGTGCCTGAGGTAACCGCTGAGTTTGTAATTACTCCTGTTGTTCCTACATCAATCGTTGCATCGATCGTTATGGTTGCTGATTGGCCTGAAAGCAGTGTCCCGATCGTTGAGGTAACCGTCGGACTGCCACCACTTCCGTTGACCGTTTGACCACCCACGGTCGTAGTGCCAGTAACAAAAGTTACGCCTGTCGGTAAGGTATCGGTTAAGTCAACGTTAGTCGCTGTCGAAGGACCACTATTGGTAACAACAATTGTATAGACAAGCGTATCGCCAGGTGCCGCGGTCGTTTCGTCAACATCTTTGGTGATCGTGAGGTCATAACCAAAGAAACCAAAATCCAGGGTTAGGTTGGTATTGGCATCCGCATCACCATCGTTGATAGGCTCGGCATCACCGACGAGGGTGACTCCCAAGCTTACGACGCTTGTGTCAGCAGCCAGGGTACCTTTGTCTGTACCATCTGCATCCGGAGTATCAGGGTCGGGAGCCGATCCGCCCGAGTCGTTGCCAGTACTTGATGCGAGTCCTTCAAGAACTCCACCACCGGTAAAGTTCGCAGCATCGATTTGAACGATGTAATCACCAGGAAATAGATTCTCGAAGAGATAGTTGCCCGATCCGTCCGTGGTGGTCGTTGCCAGCGGTGTTTCATCGAGGTAATCATCGTCACTGTCGGTGTCTTCGTAGAGAGTAACCGCTACTCCAGCGATGCCCGTTTCACCCACATCGAAGATTCCGTCATTGTTGAGATCAATCCAAACTTGGTCACCCAAGCTCATTTCGTTAAGCACCGTGAAGTCGGCAGTTTTGTTAGTGAAACCAACGACGCCAAGGACTTCGATCTGTGCGTCGAGACCATTCTCACCAGCTCCGGTGAAGTCGAGTTCCATCTGTAGCGCGGTCACATTCGTGAAATCAACACCGGTGCCCCCGGTTGTTACGAAGTCGGTGAAGTTGATCGAAATATCTTCACCGGCAGTGCCGTTGATGATTCCATCGGTGTCAGCTCCTGCTAGATCAAATGTTGCTTCCGAGACGTTGCCGGCACCGCTGAAGACGCGAAGAATCAGCGTGCCATCAGGCTGATCGGTCGCGATATTCAATGCAAAAGCCGAGTTAGCTCCACCGTTTTCGAGGTCAAGTGTTAGGTTCGTGTGATCAACGTTTGAGCCATCGTTATCATCGCCATCCCAAGTGGCAACCATCCTTCCATTAACCCCGGAATCCGATCCAAGAGACAACACGACAGCCGAGCCATTATTGAATGCCGAAAGTGCCGTGACGTTTCCAACCCCAGCGGTTACTTCGACGCGTAAGTCTTGCTCACCGCCTTCAATGCCGACATCGTCTACCGTCCCATCTCCCGAGACGGTTCCTACGTCACTAACCAAGCGATCAACACTAACGGTTTGTGCCGTTGTGAAATCGTCAATAGTTATGTTGGTGGTTCCCATCACTTCAGTTGCATTGAATGTAATGAGTGAGGAGACATCTGTTCCAGCGCGTGTTTGTGTTCCTGTCGAAGGTACTACGCGAACGAAGTATTCGCCTTCTAACAAGTTATCGAATGAGTAGTTGCCCGATGCGACTGAGGTGGTGGTGCTTTGCAAGACATCGCCACCGCCACCACTGACGGGGTCAAAAACCCCATCGGTATCGTCGAGATAGAGCTCAATTGTTTGACCTGCCGCCGCTGCGGTCGTAACGCCATCACCGGATAAGTCATTCGTGACGGTTCCCGAGATTTGACCTAGGTCTGTCGCCAAGAGATAGCGATTTTCTAGTGATTCGTGACGTAGTTTTCGATAGTGCTTACGCATAGTGAGTGCTCATAAAGGGCAAACTAAGTTCTTCAAGCAGTGGCTTTCTTGCCTTGCTCAAAGAATTTTTTAGTAGCGATAGTCGACACCGAAGTTCAGGCCATGGGCCCAAAAACCGGTTTCGTGAAAATTGAATTGGGGATGCGACGAGGCAACGGGCGTAGCGGATGCGGGGGGGATGAATCGGGGATCGACGCTTAGATCAATCTGCTCACCGGGACGAACGACATTCGCCCAGTACATAAGCGAGTAACCAAGGCTTAGCCTCAGATCGGAAGTAATCTTGTATCCAACACGAGCTGATAGTTCGGGCAGAACACCAAATCGACTTCGCTTGTAGGTCCCGATGTTGCTATCTAGCGCCAGTAGACCACCTGATGAGGTGAATGAAGCGCCACTGTTGCTTGTGGTAGTCGACCCATTAATGCTTACACGCTGTCGGGTGGAACCGATCGCAATTCGGCTGGTCAGCTCAATTGCCCAACGATTGTTTTCCCATTCAGAAACAACTCCAAGGTCTAGGCCGTGGAATTCATTGTCGGTATCGAATCGATCATTAATCAGGAAGCTTCCTGGATTCGCTGAATCTAATGAAGTGAGGTTTTCACTAATAGCCAGGCTTTCGTCCAAATTAGCGTATCGATAACCGCTAACAAAGTCGATTCGCGAAATGGCAGAGGCTTTTCCACCGTAGCGAGGACCACACGAGTTGCATCCTGGTTTACCACAGGCATTCCCGCAGCCCAGTTCACGACAACAAAGGCCGGTTCTTAAACGTAATCCAAACGAGTCAAACTGACTGCGAGCGTGGACGTTAACGGATCCGCCAACAAGATTCGGAAAGGAAACTAATTGGGCATCTTCATCAGGAGGAAGTATCGTAACCCCATCCGCATCTAAAGGTGATAAATTGTAAAATGGCCTACCGATGACGGTGGCGCCGGTTGGATCGCTTGCTTGGAAGCCAATCGATTCGGTTTCGGTGATAAAGTAATCGCCCTCGATGGCAAAGTCGCGTTGATCGTCGAGCCAGGCTCCAAGCGTCAACCGCAAACCACTGCGTGCATCATCGAGCAAATCGCCGCCGAAAATAACTTGCGTTCCATCACGCCCAAGAACCGCTTCTGAGGCAACCGTTCCACTGGTTACGAGTGGCGGTGTGTACATTTCATCGAACCACCAAAGTGTATAATCAGCACGTCCATAGATGCCAGGCTCGGATGCGGGACAGCAAGAGAGTCCTTGGTTACATTTCTTACATTGGCCGCAATTTTTGCAGTGATTCGGGCCGGTTCGATAAGACCCTACCGATTTTCGACGGCACGATTCGCAGCCTTCGTCCATGGACAAAGGATCGTTGTGCATGTTTCCATCCAGTGGAAGCTCGTCAATTACCAACGGCTCAACCGACTCGGGAAGAGAATCACTTGGTTGGTAATCATTTGTTGAAAGTTCTTCACGCTTTGTATCAATGCTATGTTCCATGGAGTTCATGGCTTCATCAGGATCGGGAAGCATCTCATCAAGCATGATCGGCGCCGCTGGGTCTTCTTCCACAGCAGGTAGGGCTTCGTCAAATTGAACCGTTTCAATGGGTGTTAGCAGCCGACCATTTCCTTTCCATTCCGAAGGTTGTGACGGTGTACTGGCGATACCATTATTAGTTTGCGTTCTTAACGGTTTCAGCTGTGGTGAAGCACCTGTTAGTTCTAGCTGCGATGATAGGAGTGTCTTGCCTGTATCATTCTTAACACGAACTTTTGTGCCGACATGCGAAGACAAATCAATGCCTGGTGATGGTTCGATGTAGCGTTGGATACGTCCGAACTGATCGGTAAGTGCGTAAGGAGGTCGACCTCCCGAGGTGTCAGGGTTTATGATCAAGATCGCAACGGAGCCTGCATCATTACCGGTCGATTGCGCTTGAGTCGTTGCTGTATTTAGAGCAGTGCAAATACCCAATACCAAAAGACATTTAGCCCACCACATATATTGGTGGCGCATTTCGTTTCTTGGTGTTTCCAGTCGAAACATAATCATCATCCCGAGGTAATTTCTATTGCGTCATGCACTTGAATTGCTCGAAAGAGCTCGCATGCAGCGCGGGAGCTTGTAGCAACCAGCTACTTTTTAGGCAAGTGCGATCTACCGCAGGCTTTCGAGAAAGAAGCCAGAGAAATTTTTACATTTAGCAACGTTAAGATGCGCTAGAGGTGATCCATTCGTGCCAACGCTCGGCCCATTTATGGGCGCGGAATGGAAGTGCTAGCTGAGCAGCCGTCTGTCCAAGTTGGTCAAGCTGATTTTCATTGCGATGCATCCAAAGCATCGCATCTAAGAGTGATTCTGTATCACCGGTTGGGGTAGCAATGCCTGAGCAGTATTGACGAATGAGATCGACCCCGGCCCCGCAAGCCTCGCTAGCAATGACGGGTAAGCCGCATCCCATTGCTTCGGCGATCACCACTCCCCAAGGTTCGTGATAACTTGGTAAAAGGAGTGCTCCATGGGATCGGTAAAGTTCTGGCAAATCGCGAGGGTCGGTAAAGCCGACGTCATTGATCCCTTCCACCTTGGCCAATTCGGATTTGAGCTCTCCCATACCAGCACAGGTGAAACTCCATGGGTTTTCGACTTGCTCTCGGTACGACTGATAGGCATCGATCAATAAATCGAGACCTTTGATCGGAACATAGCGACCGACGAAAAGGAATCGCCGACG
>SPJK01068303.1_pt1 | contig 19031 bp, 18 predicted proteins | sample 3741771 | NCBI WGS metagenome assembly SPJK01 (sample SAMN10925997, study PRJNA522277) | cold seep metagenome | isolation source: Elba SIP-enriched marine methane seep metagenome, extraction at timepoint T2 | place: Italy: coast of Elba, Mediterranean Sea
CATTGAATTGTCTAGCTTCCTGAGTGGGGCCCCTTCCGACTATTTCCTCGAAGCTATTGAGGAAAGTGAAGTGCTGTTCCTGCGTAAATCGGCATTAGATCAGCTTTATCAAAAGCACCCGTCGTTGGAAAGTGTTTTCCGGGTGTTCTGGGAAGATGTTATCCTGCATTTGTTGAAGCGCCTGACGAGCTTGCAAAAGGACTCTGCTGAGAAGCGATACCTGGATCTAATGAATCACCCCCAATACTTGCAAAGGGTGCCGCAAAAGTACTTGGCCACCTACCTTGGCGTGACGCCCAGCTCACTAAGCAGAATCAGGAGAAACATCAAATAGAAGCCACCGGTCTGGGTTACCCTATTGGGACTTAAATTTATCTCGCAGCAAATTAATAGAAACAGTCAGGATGTGCGCTTCTAATCCATTGCTGCGATGCAAATACCGATAGCGAAAGATGACAGCCTCCATGCTGGTTTGCTTACCCAGGAGTTGAAACGGGAAATACTTTAGCACTGCCCCCGCACTGTAGGTCTGAAAGGTGCTAAGATCAAAATCGGAGGTATGGAAGCGAGATTCACGGCTACTCTCCGCATACGGATGGAAAAAACTAGCGCCATTCTGATGATAGAAACGCAGGGAATAACCAAGCGCCAGGAAAGGTGAAAATCGATAAACCATTTCATGACGCAAGCCTAGCGCAAACAGATCAAAACTATCGGCATAGCCATCGACACTGTGTTTGAACACGATGCGTTCTCCGGCAGCGCTGTTGAGTTTGATGCCCAAGGCTGCTTTAAGGCGTTGATCGGGCACTTGCTCTACGCCAACTGTCCCGTCGGTGAAGTATACCCGGTGAAATGGAGTGGCGAGCAAGCCTGTTTGTACGGATAGCTCGGGGTAGATGCCCAGCACCTGTCGGGTATTCAAAATCTGTGAAAACCCCATTTTTACGTTGACGGTGGTTCGTCGGTAGGTATCGAACCATTCGCGGTAGCGAAGCTCTTGCGGGTAAATGAGAAATTGTGGGCTGTAGAAATCTTTGTCGAGCCGCCCCCAACGCAGGTCATCCTTGAATAAGGAAGCTTCTACCTGAAAGCTACGCCCTAGTTCTGCCTGGTCGAAGCGTAGACCCAAGCGGCCGGCAAGCGAGAAATAATCGCTTTCAATAGAAAAACCTCCTCCTCCATAAGCCGAAAGCCGATCTGGTTCCAATTGGCGTTCGTAGCTTAGGTTGGCAAAGGCGTGCGTATCGTGCGCAGAGGCGGATGAACGGATAAAGTCGATCCGATCAGTTGAAGCCGAAGAAATGATGTCGGCCCCCAATTGGAGGGAAGTGCTTTGTCGATCCTTATTCCAGCTTACTGCCACAGAAGGCCCAAACACACTGAGTTTTTCGGTGCCTCTCCCACCAGTCACGGCAGAGTTGTCGCCATCTTGCAGGTAGTGATTGTAGACGAGCTCAATAGCGGTTTGGTCCACCTTTTGGGTGAGGGAGTCAGGTGGTTTTTGCGACTGCCCAATCCAGGGCGTAAGCGCTAAGGTTCCGGCAATGAGGTATCGTTTCAACATAGGGGTAGGTCAATTGCAACCGCAGCCAGAGGATGATTTGTCGCCACCGGCAGGCGTCGCCCCTTCTCGGATCTTAAAGATATACTGCTCGAATTTTTCACCGGCATCAAGGCTCATTTCCAGCTCGGGGTCCAAGGTGTAGTAGAGCCCGTCAGCAGGTAGGGTGCTTTTGCAAGAACTGAGCGCGGCGAAGATCAGAATTATGCCAAGTCTATTGCGTAGGGATGGCCTCATATTCGATATGCTTTGAAAAGTGGCAATTATTAGCGTCGTCAATGATAATAACGTGTGTCTTTGGCAATTGATTAACGAAAGCGATTCCTTCTTTTGTGCCTTTAACACTCACAGCAGTAGCCAAGGCATCCGATAGCTCAGCACTGGGTGAGGCAACCGTAACGCTACTTATGCCACTTAGCGGCCTGCCCGTCTTTGGATTAATGTTGTGCGAATAGCGTTTGCCCCGGTAGCGGAAGTGCTGCTCGTAGTCGCCGGAAGTGGCCACTGCACTATTGACCAGCGGCAAATAGAGCATCATGTTTTTAGGCTGCTGCGGATCGGCGATACCGATTTTCCAAGGCGTACCGCCTGCCCCGGAACCGATCGTATTCAAGTCTCCACTAGCGTTGATGTAAGCAGATGTTACGCCGGCTTCTATCCAGAGTTGCTTCACGCGGTCAGAGGCATATCCTTTGCCAATGGCTTCAAAGCCGATGCTGGTTTTAGGATGGGTAAAACGGATGCTTTGTTGTACAGGATCCAGAACGAGCCTTTGATGCCCCACTCCCTGCAGGGCCTCCCGGATACTACTTTTGGCCGGCATCTGGAAATCTTCCTTTTTGAAGTTGTACAGGTTCTTCAGCGGACCGACTGTAATGTCGAAGCAACCGTCGGTAAGTTGAGTAATGGCCAGGCTGCGCTGTAGCAAACCAAAACATTCGGCACTGACTACCACCGCCTCAGCAAAAGCCTTTTGATTAATTCGTGAGGTTTCGGAGTCTGGGAGGAAAGACGAGAGTAACTGTTCAATGCGACGAATCTCCACAACCCCGGCTTGTAGTAAGCTCTCCGCTTCCTGTTCATTCGGTGCGTTGATGCCCAATTCAAAAATAGAGCCCATTAACTTGATCGTTAGCTTTCGGGTCTTCATGGATGGTAGTAATATCTGGAGCGACTTTCTATTGAGATCACATAAAATTATAATCTTCTTCGACACTTTGCACAAAAGCCGGGTTTAAGGATATACTTCGTATGACTAATTGGTATCTTAGTCAAAAGCGAACTAAGCAGGTTGATCAGCTCAACTTGAGGTTAGAAAATCCGTCACATGGGTATCGAAAAGCTCGAAAAACTACTGGAAGGACGAGAGGAATTCAGCGGCTTTGACCAAGAGGAGATTGCCGCAGCTGAAGTGCGACTAGGCGTACGTTTACCTGAATCCCTCAAGCAGGTATATGCCCGTTTCGGAAGAACACCTCTTATCAATGGCGCTAATTACCTGATACCTCCTCGTTATCTGGCCATCACCAGCGGATTTTTGCCGTTTTACCAAAATAGAGAAGATACCTATTGGTGGGCCTACAAGGTGGAAAAGTTGGAGCAACAACAAGCTGATATTTACGGGGCTAATGAGAAAATGTATTGGGTGTACGTTGATGAGTTCCTGGAGGACTTCCTGCTCAAGCAATGTGTTTTACAATTTCCGCAATACCTCTTCCACTATCAAATTAGCTCGGTAAGCGGTCGGTTGATGGATGTTCCACTTCAGGGATATTTTGGTCCATCCAAATCCTCCGATCATCCCACAATGGATTTCTCGATACGTTGGTATTGGCGAGAAGATATGTCGGAAATAGCCTGTTTGATTCGGGAAGAAGAAGAAGTAAGCAGATTGAAGGTATATACTCGAAATGAACAGTTTTTCCTGACGATTATTAACGACCTGAATATTGAAAAATGGGAGCTAGATTGCTATAAAGCATACGACAAATCTCCCTTGCTTCCCTTTAGTGCGCTTCGTTTTGGAGAGCGAAACCTGGAAGAATTTAAGATCTACAATCAACCAGATGGGAGCTGGCTTTATGAAAACGATGACTTGCCTTTTTAGAAATCTTCAACTACTATGAATAGGGCTAACCAGCAAAAAAAACTACCAATTATGACAGCTAAAGAAGTTCTCGCTCAGTTGGAAGAATACGGGAATGAACAAACCAAAAAAACGCTCATGAACCACGGGGCGAAGGAACCCCTGTTTGGTGTAAAAGTAGCGGACTTGAAAAAGATACTTCGGCAGACCAAGAAGAACCATGAGCTATCCTTGGAACTCTACGCTACGGGGAATTCTGATGCTATGTATTTGGCGGGCCTAATGGCTGATGAGAAACAGATTACCAGAGAGCAATTGACCGATTGGGTTGGAAAGGCGTACTGGTCAAACCTCAGCGAATATGCCGTGCCCTGGGTGGCGGCTGAAACTGATTTTGGCTTTGAGTTGGGCTTGGATTGGATCAATTCGCAGGAGGAAGGAATTGCTGCTGCCGGTTGGTCGACCTTGGCCTCCTATGCTGCAGTCAACCAAGATGAACAGTTGGATGTCGGCCAATATGATGAGTTGTTGAATAGAGTGGCAAGCGAAATTCACCATGCCGAGAATAGGGTGAAATACACTATGAATGGTTTTGTGATCGCTATTGGATGCTACATCAAAGGCCTGACCGGAAAGGCCATCGAGATCGCAGGAAAAATAGGTGTAGTAGAAGTAAATATGAATGGTACGGCCTGTAAGGTGCCTTTTGCCACGGACTATATTCAAAAGGTAATTGATAAAGATAGAATTGGAAAGAAGCGAAAAAAGGCAAGGTGCTAAGCAAGTTAATCAGGGCGAGGAGCCAGCCATAAACCTCTCCGCTTTCTCAGGGCAGAAGTTTTGTGTGGACTTTGAAGGTCGACCACCTTGCGGGTAATATGCGTGATAGGTTATCAATAAATAGAATATGATTGCTATCTTATCCTCGCTTCCCGAGAAATACGCCCACCAACCGGGCTTGCTGGCCCAATCAGAAGTTTCATTTTGAGGGTTTTAGGCGCGAAGCAAATGTCAAGTGATACCAACCAATCAATAGTCTTCCTATCGCCGTGCCTAAAGGATTACTATGAGAACCTTTATTTGGATTCTATTGTACTGTAGCCTTCTGTGGCCTGTTGACTTGTCTGCGCAATCGCCTAGCCAAGACAGTTTACTGCAGTTGGTTAATGCCGCGGAGGAAGACTCGTTAAAGGCTCGCCTATTCGTTGAATTGGCCGACAGTTATAAGCGAGCGGATATCCGTAAGCAGCATCAATACGCCAATGAAGCACTTGACCTTTTAGCCAACATTAACTTGCCCCGTTTGAAAGTGACCGCCTTGCATACCCTAGGCGACAGCTTTCGGAAGATGGATGCGTCCTCAGATAGTTCGTTGATCTGCTTTGAGGCAGGCCTGGCCTTGGCACAAGAAATTGGATTTGCGGAGAAGGAAGCAGCTTGTTGGAATGGGATCGGTGCCTTTTACCACCAGACGGGTATATACGATAAGGCCTTTGAGAACTACCAACAGGCGATAGATATCGCAGAAAGAGAAGGCTTGGAAGAAGTGCTCTGCCGCTCCCTGAATAATGTCGGCCTTATCCTAATGCGAGGAGATGAATATGATCGAGCCTTGACTTACTTTGGACGGGCGCTTGAAATAGCAGAAGGATTGGATCACCAACTTATTATTAGTGCTGTCTTATCCAATATCGGGATCATTCATGGGGCACGTGGCGAGTACGACCAAGCCTTGGAAAAGTACGCTCGCTCATTGGAGGTTCGTCGGAGCATCAACGATAAAGTAGGAGAGGTGCTGACTATTTGCAATATCGGTAATTTGCACCGCCGCAAAGACCAGCATGAGATAGCGGAAACCTACCAACAAGAAGGCCTGCAACTGGCAGAGGCGATCGATTTTACCCGAGGGAAGACTGTTTGCCTTGAAGGTTTAACCCTCACTTATCGCGACTCGAAACAATTCGAGAAAGCCATTGAATATGCGGGTATTGGTTTAGCGATCAGCGAACGCAGGGATTTGCTGGAACACCAAGTGACGTACAAAGAGGTGCTGGCTCAGATATATGCTGAAATGGGCGATTCTGCTATGGCCTATGAGCATCAGCTGGAGTATTTTGTTCTGCACGATAGCATGCGTTCTTTGCAAAAATCAAGGCAGGTCAATGAGCTCGAAACGCAATATCAACTACGACAAAGAGAAGCCGAGAACGAACTGATGGCCGAAAAGCAAATTCGCCAGCAAGCAGCCCTCGAACGGCGAAATGCATTTATTTTGGCGGTGATCGCCCTCTTGCTCATGGTGAGTATGTTAGCGATAGCTTATTATCGATCTTCCAGCCGCAAGCAACAGTACAATGAAGAGCTGCAAAAAGCGGTGGAAGAGCGCACGTCCGAGTTGAACCAATCTGTTCAAGTACTGCAAAAGGCCAATCAGGAGTTGGAACATTTTGCCTTTATCGCCTCGCACGATCTGAAAGAGCCGCTGCGCGGCATCATCTCCTTCAATGATCTGATTCAGAAACGATTGAAGGACCATATCAATGAAGAGGTCAAGGATTTCTTCACCTTTGTCAATAATAGTGGTCAACAGATGTACCACCTCATCGAGTCGACGCTCGAGTATTCTCGCCTCAATCAGGGGGAAGATGAATACGAAGAAACGGACGTGGGCCAAATTATAGCACAGGTACAGGAAAACCTGCAAGACCTGATCGAGCAGAAGGGAGCTATTATAGAATGGGGCAATCTTCCGACGATCGTTTCTCAACCCGATCAACTTTCTCTGGTCTTCAAAAACCTGATCGAAAACGGGATAAAGTACAACAACAGTGCGCCACCTCGAATACAAATCACCTACCAGGGGGCGGAGGAGCATACCTTTCTGGTGAAGGACAATGGGATTGGTATAGCCCCGGAATTTCATGAGCAGATATTCCAGATGTTCAAGCGCTTACATACACGCAGGGAGTATCTCGGTTCCGGGCTTGGCTTACCTATTGCCAAAAAGATCCTTCAGCGGATGGGTGGGAGCATTTCAATTGTTAATGCGCCGGGGCAAGGGAGCGTGTTTATGGTGCGAATTCCGGTGGCGGTACGTGAGGATGTTCACTAAAGATTAATCACCCCTGGCCAACCCTTGTATCCAGCACGCCGGCTGCTTGGTACCCAATTCCTAGAACCTCTTCCTGATTATTCTTGTTTTCGAAGGAGAAACCTAGCACCATATGGCCAATAACAAACTCCTCGTTGATGAACGTCAAACTGACTTGGGTAGCTTCCTGGTTGGGCGATTACTACCCTTTCGCAAGAAACGCCAGGTTGGCCCCTTTACTTTCATCGATCACATGGGGCCAGCTACTATTGGTGCAGGCAAATACGTAGATGTCGATCAGCATCCCCACATTGGCCTGAGCACGCTGACCTATCTTTTCGAAGGGGAGATGGAGCATCGCGACAGTGTAGGCAGTGTACAAGTGATCCACCCAGGAGATGTAGGCTTCATGACCGCAGGGCATGGTGTTACCCATACCGAACGCACCCCCCAAAGCCGTCGGGACGGGCAGCCCTTTCGGATGCACGGTTACCAGATTTGGGTCGCATTGCCGAAAGAACTCGAAGAGATAGACCCGCGCTTCGATTATTATCGGAGTGCGGATATCCCTAGCTGGACCGAAGGCCCGGTGACCTACCGGCTCGTGGCAGGGCAGGGCTTTGGCCGCTCAGCGCCGCTGGAAGGTTATTCGCCGCTCTTTATGGTGGATATATACACAGAAGAAGCAACGACGATTAATCTAAGGGGCCAATTACAAGGTGAAGTCGCTTTTGTAATCGTCAAAGGCTCGATCACCGATGAGGAGGATCGCGTAGAAGCAGGGCAGATGCTCATCAGTAAAACCGATCAGGAATGTGAGATCTGCCTGGAAGCAGGAACACAGCTGCTGCTGTTTGGAGGTGAACCCCTACCTGAAGAGCGGTTCCTCCTGTGGAATTTTGTCTCGCATAGCAAGGAGCGATTGCAAGAAGCTAAGCGAGATTGGATCGGCCGGGAATTTCCGCAGGTGCCGGGAGATGATACCTATATTCCGTTTCCGGGGAATTGAGGCCTTGCAAAGTGATGGAAGGAATTATGATTGCCATAATTGTTGGCTAACTTGTTGGGTATCCATTTATCCAATAGCCGCCAATCCAGCAGCATGATTAAGCTAAATCCACTGGTACTTCCATTTATTGTATTCCTATTTATAGGCTGCACCCAGGAAGAAAAGAATACCTGGGATGAGACCAAGCTGCAAACAGCCATGGCTCACGCAGCTGAAGTAGGCACCTTTTCCGTAGCGGTTCAAGCCGATAATGAGATCGTTGCCTCCTTTGGCGATATCGATAGTTTGAGCCGGATTCATTCGGTGCGCAAGGCTATACTAAGTGCCTTGGTTGCGCAGCACCTGGATAAAATCGACCTGGAAGCAACATTGGCCGACCTCGGTATCCAGGATGCCCCCATCCCCTTGACTGAATTGCAGCTGACCACGAAGGTCATTCACCTTCTGAAAAGCACTTCTGGTATCAATCACCCGGCCGTTTCTCAGGTAGGGTCAATGCAAGCTGATCGGGATAGTTTATTGGGGTCAGAGCCCAATATTCCCGGCACCAAATGGGCCTACAACAATTGGGACTACAATGTGCTCACCACTATATTCGAACAAGAGACCGGATTAACCACCGAAGAGGCCTTCGCAAAAGGGCTTGCTGAGCCGCTTGGCATGACAGACTTTGACGTGTTCTATCGGCGCGATAGCTCCCTCTCCATTCACCCGAAAGCTGGCTTTCGCCTATCGGCACGGGATATGGCAAAATTCGGCCAGCTTTACCTGAACAAGGGGAATTGGGAAGGACAACAGCTAATCCCCGAGGAATGGGTAGATAGAATTACCAGCGATTATACCCTAACAAAGCGGCAAAGTAATGAACGCTATGGTCACGGTTACCTGTGGTGGTTGCCGGCCGGTGACTATGCAGGGGGGCTACCAGCCGGGAGCTATGTTGCGACGGGCGCCTGGGGGCAACGGGTCCTTGTGATTCCTACTTGGAATATGGTCATTTCGCATAAAACCATGACCGAAATCCCTTCCAAGGAAAGAACACGAGTAAAACGGTCTGAATTCGAAGAATTGGTGCGTCTGATCGTTGCTGCTCGAATAGCTGATTCAAGTTCAAGTATCTAGAGCCAGCAGCGCTTACTGGGATATGGATGATAGGTAGGATCCAGGAAAGCAAAACAACAAAGCCTACATCGAAAAATGATGGATAAACCAACCAAAACTGCCTTCCTTTTGCTGGTTTTGACTCAAGGGTTGCACTCGACAGAAGAGTATATCGGTCAACTATGGGAGAACTTACCACCGGCGACTTTCCTGTGTAGCCTTGTCTCTGATGACTTGGAGGCAGGTTTCTTAGTGATTAACGTTGGCTTGTTTGTGTTTGGGCTCTGGTGTTGGCTGTTCCCGATTCGGAATAACTATAGCTACGCCTTGAGCTTGCTCTGGTTCTGGATCGTATTGGAGCTGATAAACGGCATCGGTCACCCGATCTGGACATTGATGCAAAGAGGCTACACACCAGGGGTGCTGACTGCACCCGCTTTGTTGGTAGTGGCCCTTTTCTTATTGCACAAGCGATGGATGAGCTGAGTTCCCCTTTTCATGAAGTGAATGCAAGTAGTGAAACACTGAAAAGTGCGTATCTTGATTAGTACCTAAAAACACTAATCTTATGACTTTACGACGCTACTCTGTACTCCTGTTTTTTCTTTGTTCTATTCAGCTCACTGCCCAATACCACGTCTTTGAAAGTGATGGCAATCTTGTTTCGCAGGAAGTTATCCAAACGAGTGATGGGGGCTATTTCTTGACCGCTGTCGAGTATTGCTTTACGCCAGGGGCAATAGCTATTGAAGGCTGTACCTACGCCATGCATTTGGTGCGTACAGATGCCACTGGCGATACACTTTGGACCAATGTCATCAGCTACTCCACCCAATATGGTCCGGGGGTGGAACTGTTTGAACATGCTGATGGTAGTTTTACCATCGCCGCTATTACCAATCAGGCTTATCAATGCGACGGCATATTTGTTGGACTAAGCGGTTTCCGGCAAATTCAACTGTATAACATCAGCGCTGCTGGGGGGTTGATGAGCGAGACTGCCTTTCCGGATAACTGTGCCCTGATCCTGCGTGACATTATCCAGGTGGCGGATAACCAATTTGCCGTCCTGGCAACTTATGAGCGGCCAATATCGATCAATGATGTTCCAGAAGGGCGATTGTTTCTGATGGACAACAATGGTACAATTGGCACGGAACTAACTTTCCCCGATGAACTACTTCGTAGCGGCACACTGTTGCTGGACGACCAAGACCAAATCCTGCTGCTGTATTCAGATTCGGAAAATCACCTTCATTTGAATACTTACGACTTGCAGTTGCAATTGCTGAATGAAACAAGCGATACTGATTTGGAATATGATTGCTATGGACAGCTATCAACAGCATTGCTCAGCGATAATAGCATTGGAATGCATTGTTTTCGCTATTCTACCGCCATCGAGAATAGCCATTTCATGCGCTTGGACCAAAATCTAAGTGTACTTGCAGAAAACACATTGACCCTTAACCGGCCGACTAATTTTGTAGAAACTACAAATGGAGAACTAGCGATTGCTTCTCTAGATGCGCCAGCTGATATGATCTCGAATACGCAGATCACCTACCTCAGTGCCGATCTGGACTCTTTGAATTCACTCTTGGTCACTGGATCTCAGCTCGAAGCACCCAGTAGCATTATTGTGAATGCAGCGGGTGACTTTGCGATTGCGGGCAATGTGAATTGCTGCAATATTGATTCGATGACCGGACCGTCCCGATCATTTCTGTTGCTGGTAGATGAAGTGGTGAGTAATGATGACCTGCTGGTAGATGATGAGATGGATATTGCCGTTTATCCAAACCCTGCAACATCTCACGTAGATTTTTGGCTAAGCGCAGATGAGGCGAATAGCTCCTATGTGTTACATTTCTACTCACCCTTGGGTGAGCTCTTAGCCAAAAGAGTACTGGCAGGAAATAGCACTCGTCTGGATTTGTCAAACTATCCTGATGGCGTATACTTTTACAGCATACAAAGGGAAGGCCTGCCGGTGAAAAATGGAAAGGTCGTCAGGCATGGCGGCTAGAAGAATCTATTATAACATATGTCGCCCAGCAATTAGCAATAGTTCCTAAAATCACCTGGTATGAATAAAACCTTACTCCTAGTTCTAGGCATCACGCTATGCCTGTCGGTTAGCTTTGTGTACACGGAAACAAACCTAGACCCGGAAACGAACGACGCTTCTCCGATTTTCCAACTCGTGACGGAAGGCCGTGTTGCTACCGATGGTGGCCTTTCCAGAGGCGTGGGTTGGGGTGACTTCGATGGTGATGGGGATCCTGATCTGTACGTCGCCAACTCGGATGGCCAGTGGAATGCTTTTTATCGCAATGAAGGCAATGGCCAATTCCATAAAATGACGGGTGTGCAGGATCCGGCTTCAGAGACGGTCAGGCATGGTGGGAATACACAAGGGGTGCATTGGGTCGACTATGATAACGATGGCGACCTGGATCTGTTTCTGGTGAGCCGACGGGAACAGGCCAATACCTTGTTTCGAAATGATAGCTTAATGACTTTTACCCGTATCACAGATTCTCCATTGACCCAGGATGTGATGAGTGCCTCGATGGCTTGCTGGGCAGACTTCGATCGTGACGGCGATCTCGATGTCTTTTTAGCAGGCTACGGCGAGGCCGATCGTTTGTACCAAAATCTGGGTGATGGCCAGTTTGAACGTATGGAAGGCACTCCTGTGACGGTCCATTCGGAAGGCCGGGCCCGCACCTGTTCCTGCGGCGATGCTAATAATGACGGCCTGCCCGAACTGTACGTAGGCAATGCCCGCAGGCCAAACTTGTACGTAAAGAACCTGGGCGACTGGCAGTTTGAAGTAGTGAAGGATGCACATCTGGTAACCGACATCGGCTACTCCTACGGCACGTCCTGGGCTGATTACGATGATGATGGTGACATGGACCTTTTTGTGGCCAATTTTGACAAAGAGAATTTCCTGTACAACAATGACGGCGCTGGTAATCTAACGCCCCTTACGGCCGGTAGTATCGCGCTCGAACAAGGTGGCGCTTCTAAAGGCCATAGCTGGGGCGATTACGATAAGGATGGTGACTTGGACCTGTACATCGCCAACGGTACACATGCTCCTGATATGCGCAATTTTCTCTACCTCAATCAAGGCGACGGTTCCTTTCAACGGGAATTAAGTGGTGTCATGAATATGCACGCCTATACCTCGGCCGGGGCAGCTCACGCCGATTACGACCGCGATGGTGATTTAGACCTCTTTGTGGCAAATTGGGGGAGCCGCGATCAAGTCAATCGCCTCTACGAGAATGTATCGGAAGGCGGCAATTGGCTATCCCTTCGGTTGAAGGGAACGACTTCCAATACCTATGGAATTGGTGCTAGAGTAGAAGCCAGTTTATCAGATGAAGGTTCGACTAAGCGCATGTATCGGTGGATGTACCCTACCACCGGCTACGCCAGCCAAAATGATTACGAATTGCACTTTGGCTTAGGTGAGGCTAGTATGGTGGAAACTCTGATTGTGCACTGGCCATCTGGGCAACAGGATGTCCTAAAGAATGTGGACATTAATACCCATTGGCTGTTGCAAGAAGGAGGCACTATCAGCGAGACCAACTAAAAAGCAACAAGTGAAATAACCCAACCATTTCCCCTAATTTGCCGTCGTTAAGAACGATAGATCTATACTTAACACGCAAAATTAACTGTATGAGAACGTTAAAGATGCTTGCTCTGACTCTATTGCTAACGGTGGGCTTAGGCTTCCCGAGTTGTGAGGTAGGAGATTCTTGCGATGGAGTGGTTTTTAGAAACTTCTTTAACATAACTGATCTCGACTATTTGGCCTATTCCAGCTACGATGAGTTTGACTCTGGCGAACTAATCCCGGCTGGTGATACGATCGCTTTTAGCGAATTGGATCGTATTTACATCGATTATATAGTTAACTATGTGGTGAGTAATGAGCCAAAGCGAGATTGGTCCTTTTCGCTCATCCCTAGTGCTTATGCTTGTTCTTATTTTCCAGGCTTAAGTGGCTCGAAGGAAGAAGAACTTATCGATTTCTCGATCACAACACTGAACGACTTTGACGATGAACATTTGGCCAATAGCAATATCAATGATCTATTTACCTACCATGGATTTTATTCTGACTTAATTGCTACTCCCATTCCACTTACCCAATACCTGGATAATCAATCGGGCAAATTGGCCGATGAGGACATGGTGCTGGAATTGCAAAAAGCACCAGAACTGAATGAGGAGTTTAAGGTGAGGGTGCGATTGGAGCTTTCCACTGGTGAGGTATATGAGATAGAACCTGCGCCGTTTTATATCCGACCTTAAGGTTAACCGCCGATGATCACCTACCTTATCCCCGGCCTGGGTTACGACCATCGCATCTTTGAAAATTTGCAACTCGATGAGGCAAATGTACAGCGGGTGGACTGGATCGAACCCCGGCCGAATGAATCGTTGCGGGCTTATGCGGGTCGCCTCTGCGAAGAATGGTCGCCACACGAGCAAGCGATAAATATTGTTGGGCATTCTTTTGGCGGTATGATGGCGCAAGAAATTGCTGCGATCAGGCCGGTTGATAAGCTTGTCCTGTTGTCTAGTGTACGCTCGCGGGCCGAGATTCCTTGGTTCTTTCAAATAGTCAAACCCTTGCAATTACATCGGTTGTTTACGCGCGATTTGTGCGTGAAAACAATTCCATATTGGGGGAAGAGCCATGGTTTTGAAAGTAAGGCCGAACAAGCCCTGTTTAAAAGCATGGTAGGCAGCCAGACCAACACCTACCTGCAATGGGCTTTGCAAGCACTATCTGCTTGGCAAGCACCGATTCTATTGCCGGATACAGAGGTTGTACAAATCCATGGTACCCACGACAAAACCTTTCCCATTAATCTACTCGAAGCACCAACGATTACCGTAGAAAACGGCAGCCACATCATGGTGTATAAACGAGCCCAGGAAATCAGTCAACTTATCAATGGGGAACTGGGATGAAGTGATTACCTGCTCATTTGAGAAATGTAAGCTTATATTTGTGATAATTACATGTTTTCGACTGCGCTGTATTCCTCACCACATTGAATAAGTGGCGTAGTTAAGTCCAAGCCAATTCAGCTACTAATTACCTCATCAATCTTTGGATATGAATCCTTTGGCCGAAAAATTAAGCCTTCTAATCGTTCTATGTTTAACAACTTGCACATATGGGCAGGCACAGTTCTTTTTGAATGGTAATGCCATTGCCACCAATGATAGCTGTTTTCAATTGACGTCGGCGGTAAATAGCCAGGCCGGATCGATTTGGAATGGCGACAAGGTCGACCTAACAGAATCGTTCGAAGTACTGGTGGACATCTTTGTCGGCTGTCAAGACTTGCAAGGTGCCGATGGCATCGTCTTTGGCTTACAACCGGTGAGCACCTCTATCGGTACCGGTGGGGGGGATATCGGGTTTGGTGATGTAGAACCGGCGCTGGGCGTGGAGTTCGATACTTATCAAAATACTGATTTTGGCGACCCGATCTTCGATCATATTACGGTGGTCCGCGATGGTACGGTCAACCATAATACGGCCAACGGATCACTTGCCGGCCCCGTTCAGGCCAACCTCAATGACGATAACATTGAAGATTGCCTATTCCACCCCTTACGCATTACCTGGGATGCGGAAATGCAAACCCTGTCGATCTACCTGGATTGTGAGTTGCGTCTGACCTATACCGAAGACATTGTCAACGAAATCTTCAATGGCGACCCATTCGTCTTTTGGGGCTTTACTTCGGCAACTGGAGGGCTGAATAATGTGCACGAAATCTGTTTTTCCTATACCTCTTTCCTGGACCAATTAACCGATCAGGTCATTTGCCCTGGGGGTGAAATCCAATTGGAAGCCAGCGGCGGTGTCAGTTATCAATGGTCGCCGGAAGAAGGCCTGTCCGATCCAACTATTGCCAACCCTGTAGCATCACCGGCAGCGACCACTTTGTACAGCGTGGAGATTATCGATGACTGCGGTATTCCCTTTTTCGATGACGTCTTGGTGACGGTGGATAATGACCAGTTTGATGTAACCCTTGAGGTGTCACCGAGTGCTGGCGCCGTTAATCCGGGTACGGAGTTGACCCTTACGGCGATGACCGACCCTGATGGTGTTTATACGTATGAGTGGACATCGACTCTTGGTAGCACCATTGCCGATCCAACTGCAGCAAGTACAACGGCTATCGCTTCGGTAGAACAAACCGGTTCCGAAACATTTACGGTGATCGTCACCTCAGAAGATGGTTGTGTACAGGAAGCCAGTATCAATGTTTCTATCGACGGGCCGCTCTACCAAATTCCCAACGTATTCTCCCCGAACGGCGATTCAGTCAATGAACAATTCGGTGTCTTCACCGGAGCGCAGCTGGATGATTTTTATTGCAAGGTTTTCAACCGCTGGGGGCAAGTCGTTTTTGAAAGCAACAACCAAGCCACCTTCTGGGATGGGACTTATGAAAATGATCCAGCACCAACCGAAGTGTATTTCTACTCGATCAACTTTCAAATTGGTAGCCTTCAAGTAGAAGAGAACGGGGATCTAACGTTGGTGCGATAACTGTTGATCAATGCACTAAAACCGTTCGGATGAATATCGTGATTTACATCTACGAGGGCATGACTATGCTCGATGCGATCGGGCCGTATGAGGTGTTGCGCAATATTAAAGGCTCCACCGTTCGATTTGTGGCAAAACAGCAGGGCGAAATTACGGCAGATAGTCGATTTGTTCACCTGAACGCGAAGTATAGTATAGACGAGGTGGATGAAGCCGATATTCTTTTGATCCCGGGCTCCACGATTGCATTTCTGCGGGAGATGAAGGATAAGGCGGTGCTGAACTGGATTCGTAAAATGGATCGCGGCACGACCAAGACCGTGACGGTCTGCACCGGTTCGATCATCCTGGCAGCTACCGGTTTACTGAACGGCAAACAAGCCACCTCGCACTGGAAACCCATCAACTTGTTGTCGGAATATGGCGTGACGCCAGTCCGTGAGCGGATGGTAGAACAAGGCAAATACATTACCGCAGCCGGCGTTTCAGCTGGTATCGATATGGCCTTGTACCTTGTGAGTATACTCGTGAATGAGAACGTAGCGAAAGCGGCCCAATTGGCCATTGAATACGATCCACAGCCGCCCTTCCAATCAGGCAATTTTGAAGAAGCAGAAGCAGAGGTCATCCGCCTTGCTGAAGGCAATATGGAGCGCGATGCACGGAAGGATCTTAGCTTATGGGATATGTTGAAACATGCCCGTTCGATAGCGAAATTGAAGAAGTAAAGAAGTTCGCTTTTCATCAACGATATTTCGTATTTTCCTTCTCCGACAACTTTAGCCGGCCCGCAAAATTTGTCAGAGAACCGTATTTTTAGATGGCGCACCTTATTTCAGCACCCATGGAGTTGCAAAACGTTTTGGGCAACTCTAACATCTACTAGTTGTGAAAAAGCTCCTCTACCTCTTCCTTTTTGTCGTCGTATTTGTTTCTACTTGTTCGAAAGATGAACCCATGGAACCACCGATCAACGATATGGCCGATCCCCAGCAAATGGAATTCATTGCTAAGCTGACCGGCGAAATGGAAATTGAAGAAGGTGTGATGCTAAGTAGCCGCTACTGGGGGGCAGATAAGGCGAAAGTGAGAACTTACCTCCTAGCTTTGATCGGAGAGTTGTCACTCACGGGAATAGAACACCCTTACACAGACCCAACCGGTGAACAAGGGACGAATGTGTATACCACACTGCCAGCTACCAATGAATCGGAAGAGTACATCGTTTTAGGTGCTCATTTTGATACCGTAGGAGATTCGCCTGGAGCGAGTGATAATGCAACAGGTATGGCAGTCGTCTATTCGGTCGTAAAAAAATTGGCCGACCTCGATCAGCGAAACAAGAATGTGATGCTGGTTTTCTTTGACGATGAGGAGATCGGTCTGCGCGGCAGCCGGGAATTTGCGAAGAAGATAAAGAATGAAGGCTTGAATGTCCACTCTGTGCATACGGTCGATCAGATGGGGTGGGATGAGGATGGCGACCGGGCCATTGAACTGGAACTACCTACCGATTACCTGCAGCAGCAGTATGAAGACATGGCCGCTAATTTTGATATTCCTGTGCATGTCACCAGTGTAGGATCTACCGATCACTCGGCCTTTCGCAACGAAGGATTCAAGGCCATTGGGCTGACCGAAGAGTATGTCAATGGTGACACTACACCCCATATTCATCAAGAGACCGATACCTACGATACAGTCAATTTTGAATACCTGGCGTCCTCTACCGATCTCATGTTTCGGGTTATTAGAGAGATGTTGGCGGAGTGATTCGTGGAATCACGATTTACCTTAAAAAGACACTAAATGACCCACGAAACAACTATTGCCGGTTATGATGCCGACTTTACCCAACTGGCGCAGGAACTAGGCGACCTACGTTACGATGCCCTGGCTGTATTCCTCACCGCTTTATCCAAAAAGATCGAAGATGACGGGGATAAAGACCAGGCCAGAAATCGAGTGCAGTTGGCTACCCAACTGCATGCTGGCGCTGAGCAATTGAAACAGGCGAGCCAGGCAATTGAAAAAGCCTGGCGGATCTGTGAACCATATATGTGATCGGCAAGCAGGACTTACGCCTTGCTAGCGATCCTATTGTTATCAGGATATCTTGTCCTGTTTTATATTCTCTAAAACCTATCTCTCATGAAACGAAAGCCCTACTTTTTCTTTGTCCTTTTACTATCGATAAGCTGTTGGACAGCGACTCAGGCCCAATTGTTTATCGATACCGACTACAGCGCCGAAGAAATGGTGCTGGACTTCTTCAATAACACTTGCGTTACGCCAACCAATATTACGTATACCGGAGCGGATGGTACCTATGCCTTTTTTGATGCGGGCGATACGGAATTGGGTGTTGCGGCCGGTATTTATTTAGGCTCAGGTTTTGCTGTGGATGCCATAGGCCCAAATAATTCTATGGGAATGGCAGGAGTTACCGGAGGGAGTGGCGATGCCGATCTAAATAGTTTGGCTGGCGGCTCGCCAACTTATGATGCGGCCGTGCTGGAAATGGATATTGTAGCAACAGGGACCCAACTGGATTTCTCCTACGTGTTTGCTTCGGAAGAATATCCAGAGTTCGTGAATGCTTTCTTCAACGACATCTTTGCCTTCTTTATCAGCGGGCCGGGAATCGATGGTGTAGAGAATATTGCCATGGTACCCAATTCAAATGACCCGGTATCGATCAACACGGTTAACAATTTGCAGAATGCAGAATATTACGTTGATAATGAAGAGGGACTAGACGTTCAGTTCGATGGCTATACCACAGAATTGATTGCCTCTGTAACAGTGGTGCCGAATGAATCCTACCACATTAAAATTGCGGTAGCTGATGTTTCGGACTCGGCTTATGATTCCGGTATTTTCCTAGGCATAGAAAGCTTGTGTGGCGATGGCCTGCTAGTACCCCCGGCACAGTATATCATCACTGTAGATGACCTTACGGTAAGCGTGGAGAATACTTCTCGCTATGCGACCTCCTATCTGTGGGATTTTGGCGATAACACGACCTCCACGGAAAAAGACCCCGAGTCGCACACCTATGCCGAAGATGGTGTGTATGATGTGACGCTGACTACCCAGAACTATTGCTGTAGCGATACCTATACGACTCAAGTGATGGTGGGCAACGCTACAAGCGTTAATGATGTCATCGAAAAGCCCTACCAGTTTTTCCCAAATCCGGTGAAGGATGTCGCGCAACTCACCTTTGTAGAAGGCCGCGCCTTCGAAGTGCAATTGTTTGATGCGGCCGGGCGGTTGCTGCAACAGCAAAAAGGAAATGGCCAGTTGGAACTGGACTTACAAAACCTCACTGAGGGTATCTACTTCCTGGATGTGATTAGTGCAGGGGAGACCTATCGTGAGAGGGTGTTGAAGTTGTAGAACCGAACTCTGGATATTCTTTCAGACTAGAAAATTTAGCCTGGGTGCCCTAATTAGACGATAAATACCATATCAATTGTGTAACTACTTCATATGAAAGATAGCCAAAGTTCTCACAGCAATATTCTGCAGTATGTTCTTTTTATAGTCTGCTTGCTTTTAGTTGCG
>SPJK01033508.1_pt1 | contig 19024 bp, 21 predicted proteins | sample 3741771 | NCBI WGS metagenome assembly SPJK01 (sample SAMN10925997, study PRJNA522277) | cold seep metagenome | isolation source: Elba SIP-enriched marine methane seep metagenome, extraction at timepoint T2 | place: Italy: coast of Elba, Mediterranean Sea
ATGCATTTTCATGAAGGGCACAAATCTGTGTTCAGATGTCTCCATGTCGGCGCGTATAGCGGGGCACGGAAGACGAATCTAGAGACAGTGCAAGATTTGATGTTTTTCGGGGTTGACCCCGACCGCCACCGCCCATATTGACCGCGCCAGTGGGCCGTTAGCTCAGTTGGTAGAGCAACTGACTTTTAATCAGTGGGTCGCAGGTTCGAATCCTGCACGGCTCACCACTGAAATCAAAGACTTGGCAGAAAATCGCGCGACAAAGATTTCAATTTAGTCTTTTTTTAGTCGCATGAATCACGTTGTTTTCAGATGACTCGCCTTGAGCCGCTAAGTTCATGTTGCGACGCCTCATTTCTGGTAGCTTGCAATATACACGCTTGTGGATACCTTCAAAGTCCTCTCGGGAGATTTGTCGAAACCCTTGAGCATCGCGTTGCTCTCCAATCATGGAGAACATCGTGATGAAGATGCTATCAAAATGTCAGGTGAAGGAGCTGGTACTGTATTCACCCCAACACATCTTTCGACTGGAGAAGGCAGGCTTATTACCCAAGCGGGTACCGCTGGGTCCGAACCGTGTAAGGTGGGTGGAGAGTGAAGTGCTGGACTGGCTGCATGAACGCCTTGCGATGCGAGACGATCGCTAACGGCTCTCCTGTTAGTTCAGGAGCTGGGTGGCTGGGATTGCAAACCTGGCCACCTTTCTTGCAGGCTTAGAAATACATTCGGCCCAGACTTGACCATCACCTACGACGCCGCCTCCTGCCCATGCCCAACCTCGATACTTTCCAATATTTTCTGACTAGACTGTATCTGATCATTACGACTTTACGACCTTCGGCAGAGCCGGGAGACCGGACGGAAGCAGTTTTGCTGGCGTCACACTAGAACAGAGGCCGCACCAACGCGGTCCTTCTGTTTCGCCGGTGTTCATCAGGCACCTGGAGGTGGGGTGTTGGTGTTGAGCGAGAAGATCACGAGGGAAGTCTCAGTTATGAAAGGGTGGCTAGGGCCGACTTTTGCTGCGCTTCAGCAATCTGGAAGTTTGGGCTCATTGCCGCCACTAGATCGTACGGCGCATGTTCACTTGGTGGGTCGTACAGACGAAGCACAGACGGCCCAAAGGAGCCATACGTTAGCTGGCATTTTACCGCGACGCAGCTTTCGCATTCCTGCCGTTCGTGCAAGCCAAACAGTTCGCATACGACTTTACGAAAACGTGACTGGACGCCCATTGGCCGTCGCATTCATGGTCGGGACAAACAGGAGGTCACCTTTTGATCCGTTTTCTTGCGATGACACTATTGGTGTGGACGAGCCTCCCAGCCATGGCCCAAAATTGCGGCCCTGACAGCCCGTGTGAGATTGAAGGGGGGAGCTACCACCTTCGGCTCCCGGAGGGTGATGGGCCGCATCCGGTGCTGATTTGGTACCACGGTCATCGTGGCAATGGTGCGTCAATTCATCGGAGCGGCGGTCTGGAACGAGACTTTTTGGATCACGGTTATGCGGTGTTGGCGCCGAACGGGTATCGGTCGGGCGACGGGCCCCAGTCCTATCCGGCACGTGAGGGCGCTCCGCGCGAAGATGTCGCGTTCACCTTCGCTGCCCTGGACGCGGCCGGAGCGCGCGCAAATCTGGATCTCGATAGGGTATTTGTTGGCGGATTTTCAGCCGGTGGCTCAATGGCCTGGTTGTTGGCGTGCGAGGCCGGAGATCGCCTGTCCGGCATGGTCAGCGTCGCGGGCGCTTTGCGTCGCCCGAACCCAACAAGTTGCGAGGGACTTGAGGGACTGCCGGTCATGCAAATTCATGGTTTTGGCGATGCGCAGGTGCCTTTCGAAGGTCGGGGTATTCGGGATTGGCATCAAGGAAGCGTCTGGGACATCTTGGATCGCGCGCGTGAGGCGAATGGGTGCCGGTCAAATCCCGACAAAATCGAGGTTGGTCCGAACCTCCGAACACGGGTTTGGGATACGTCTTGCACCGGTGCGCCAGTAAGGTTGGACGTTCACGATGGCGGTCACGGTCTTCCAAATGGATGGACAGCACGGGCACGCGTGTTCTTGGAAAGCGCGAGTGGGTCCGAATAGCTAAAACGGTGATGACAAATTGCACCACCGGCCCTAAGCAGACGCTTGTGTGCTTGGGCAGTGCTGCAATTCAGCTTCCCCAGAGCAGACGTTTGTGATGTTGCGCGGCATTTTTGGGGCATTAAGGTTTGTTCCGCGGGACGATTTGGGCCTTCGCTGCGGTCGCGCCAATGACAGCATTAGGGAACAACAGGCAATCTATTGCGTTCGTTTCTGCACAAGCGGTGGCGACGACTTCACTTGAAAAAACAGCATTTCACCCCTATTTTTGACAAGAGATTCCGAGGTCGGCGTTAACGACTTTGGGCGTCGCTATTGGAGATGTTGGGGCGCGGCTGTTCATCCTCTGGACCTGCATTGATTGGCTGTTCAACCTAAACGTACTAAAGGAGGGTGTCATGGAAGCGACGTTTAAAACTGGTGTGAATGCTCTCGCGGTTCTGTGGGCCTAGTTGGGTGAGCAGCCATGCCATCTGCAAGATGATAGTTTAGCACCCAAAGTCCGAGCCGGTAGACCGCGAGGGGGCGGTGCGAGTCCGTCCCCCCACGCCAATGCTTAGCACTTGCTGAAGGTTTCAGCAGCAACAACAGAGGCACCGGATTTATTGCCACCATCTAGTAAGACTCAAGATGTGAGGCGCGATACTTGTGAGCAATTGCGCCATTCAGGCGTGGCACTTTTTTACAGCCCTTTACTGATCGATCAACTGACAGAGCAAAGCCAATCTACGAGAAGCGTTGCCATGGTAGATTTGATCGTGCTCATACAAAGAAACCGTGAGACCAATCTTGTCACCTGGGCAAGAGGGCTGAGAAAGCCAGATCAATTTCAGAAACCGCCTTTGAAAGGTTTATGGAAAGCTCACACCGTTCCACAAGGTCTTGGAAACTTCGCCCACAACTTAATGCGCGAAGCAGATCAAAGGTGGTTTGAAAAAATTCTATGGGTTATTCGCAGATCACGCTGGTTGTGTTTTTGATGAGCATCTCGCCGAACAATTAACTCACCTTGCAGTCATCCAAGGGATCACAAATCGAGGGAAGCGCAATAACCTGACTTCGGGTCATTGGTTGATCCTTTCTGAAACGCCATTTGGAGCGTTCTACCTTAGCCGAGCGCAACACGAAGAAGATGATAGTCTGATATTCGATAGAGTTCGAAAGGCAGCCGAAGTCTTTCCGAATGCTGAGGTCCCTTTTGATGCTCCTTCGTAACGACCCGTTGCAAGGCTTGTTGTATTTATAAATAGCGAGAACGGACAACGGTTAGAGACGCTTTTCAAAAAACTTAGGTCAAAACCGTCCTGTCTGTCCGTCGTCAGTTTTTTTGGCACCACTGGCGTCGAAGGTGCTAGCAAAGATGTTACCCGTGACATCGTCTTCCCAATCGGCGATGAACCCGCCGCCCGGCAAGGCGGCCACGTCTGGGTCTAGCCGAACACTGTTCCCTGCTGGTGACCCCTCCACAAAGAACTCTGCTCCGGCGGGCGTTCCGTCTGCCCCGAAGATCTGTGCTGTAATGTTATTGGTGGAGAGGCGAGCGTCTTTGCCCTCTCCCGTCAGAACAACAAAGCCGCCGCCCTCCAGGGCTACGACCTTCGGATCGACGCCAAAGCCATTCAGCGAGGATGGCGAGACCTCGAACTCGCCGCCGATCTTCGCGCCGCTGGGGGCAAAGATCGGCGCATGGTAGGTTGTTGTGGATCCTTCTGTCGAGAAGAACACCACCACCACATTGCCATTGCTAAGGGTCGTCGCATCTGGCGCGGTTTGATCACCGAGGGTAATTTGGGAATTGACCAGAATCTGGTCGCCCTGCTGTCCCAGATCCCCGGGGCGCGCGGTGTCAACGGTCACAGCGAACGGATCAGAGACGGGTCCCCCGTTGCCCGCATGGTCAACCTGCCGCGCAGTGATCTGGTACTGCCCGTCTGCCAGCTCTAAAAGGGTGTGGTCGAAAGTCCAAATGCCGTTGGAGTCCGTGGTCGTCGTGCCAATGGCGATGCCGTTGATTAAGATCTCTACGGCCTGATCCGCGACGAAAGTGCCGTTTATGACCAGGGTGTTGTCATTCGTTAACCCGTCCGCGGGGTCTGCCCCGTCATCGAATGAAATGCCGGTGACTGTAGGGTTTGCCAGGAACGGCAACACCCGCGCCTCAATGGCCCGAGTGTCACGGCTGGTATCTTCCCAAACGGCCAAAACGCTACCATCGGACTGAACCACTGTCACAGCCGAGACTTGTTCGCCGGGTATGTTCTGGTTGATCCGGAAACGCTCGCCAATCGGGATGCCCTCTGGCGTGAGTATCTGCGCCACGACCCCTTCCCCTGCCTCTCCGGGGCTTGTCAAATGACTAAATGACACCAAAACATTGCCGTCACTCAGAAGAGTAACATCGACACCACGTGGAAAATCGCCTGTCCCTGTAGGAGCCGCGAAGATCAGCCGCGGCGCGCCGACAGGTGTCCCGCTTGCGTCAAAGGGCTGCACAAACAACTCGGTTATCGCGTCCGCATCAAATTCTGAATCAACATAGATGGCCATGAATCCGCCATCCGCCAAGGGCACAAGCCGCGGTCCGACAAGGTTGGCGTTAAAGGCGTCGTTGCTTGCGATTGTGATCGGGTCGCCAAAGCCATCGCCGTCTGCATCGTAGCGTTTTATCCGGATCTGTGGATCACCATTTGAGTCCAGGCTCCGAAAACCGACCACGAAGCCGTCCGTCCCAAATGGGATCACATTTGGGGTGGAAATGAAAAAGCTTGTAGACGCGGCTCCGTGTATCAGGATGCCGGACTGATCGCCTTGGCCATCATGCAAAACGGCGCGGACTTCAGCGTCACTGGATGAGAACACAGTAACGAATTTTCCGCCGGGCAGCGCGGCCACGTCGGCCAGCGTTTGGGCTCCCCCAAGGCGAATTTCCGTCGCAAACTCCTGACCATCCGGGGAGCCGTCTGTGTTAAACACCGCGGTCTTGATCGCCCCGTCAGTGTCGAATTAGTTGGGATCGTCGGTCTCCCAAACAACCACAAATCCCCCGGTATCAAGCGCGGCAATCGCCGGGTTACCCTGTGTCCCCGCAGTCTCGGTATTCGCGGGAAGGCCCGACGCGATGACTGTGCCGTCGAGTCCGACGATTGCCAGCTTGATGTCGTCGTTGGCGGCGTCTGTATACGCAATCGCCGTGTTGCCATCGGCAAGACGCGCGGCGGCGGGCTCAGACAGGTTCGCCCCGGTCTGAGCCACCAGACTCTCGCTCGTGGTGAGTTCCAGCGCCCCAGCGGGCGCGGTCGTGTCGATGATCACGTTGAACTCGGCTGAGAGCGGTCCGGGCAAAATCAGTCCAAAGTTAGAGTTCGGGTCTTACGCCCGCCTGCGCGGTCAAACTGTAGGACCCGTCCGCGTCAGTAGGAAAGTCGTGGGTCAGGGACCATTGGGTTTGGGGATTTCCTGGTGCCGCCGACACCCCCGTCGCAAAACCAATAGACACGCCATCCACAAAGACCAGGATCTGGTCGGCGCCTGGTGCGGTTATCAAGATGCTTTGGCTTGTGCGTTGGTCACCCCGTCGCGGCTTAACGCGCCTGTGTCCTCTGAAATCCTTGTGATGACTGATGAGACTGTCATAATTCGCCCACGCCTATTTCTAGAGGGCACCCTTGCCCTATGTACCACCTAAAAGTCTCGGTTCGAGTGAAACCCTTAGTTTCTTCATCCAAACTGGGCGATCGGTCCATATCCCATATGGGCAATAGGCCGAATAAACTTCATGTTTGAGAGGCCTATATGCCTTTTAAGTCGGCCAAACTGCCGGACGGCCGCAACCTGATCCATCACAAGATGGGGACGCCAGACGGGCAGCCGGTTTCGATTTCACAAAGGGGTCCCGCATGACGCGCTGCCCCCGTTCGATTTTGCGGCAATTGCGCAACGAGCCCCGCGCTGATCTGGCGCTATTGAACATGGTGAACAAGCGCGTCGTTCTGGTCGCGACTATTGAGATGATGCCCCGAAAGGTCATCAACGCGGCGGGCATGGCGCGCCGGATTGTCCGACATTTCTGATTTGTCCGACCGTTATCGTGATCCAATTCGTCTACGGGAGTCATATGTCATGAAACAAGCGCAGCCCCATCCGAAAGAGCTCTTAGCTTGGCGTAGGCGATCTCCGGATCAATTGCGCCGAAGCCAGCAAACGTGCCGAAGCCGCAGTCAGAGCCTGCGATTACGCGATCCGTACCTACGATATCGACGAAGCGTTGGGTCCGCTGCACGACCAATTCTGGGTGCTCCACAAAGTTGGTCGTTGTGTCCACGACACCTGGCACCAGAATCTTGTCGGCTGGAATGTCGTCCTTGCGGTCGCGGAACACCGCCCATTCGTGACCGTGGCGTGGATTGGACGTTTCGAAAAGGACGTAGCGGGCTTTGGCCGACATTAGTGTATCAAACATCTTGGCCATTGGGATGTCGCAGACATGGGGGCCTTCGTAATTGCCCCAACAGATGTGAATGCGGACCTTTTCAGCGGGCACGTTAGCCAATGCGTGGTTCAAAGCCTCGACATGAGATCCCGCGATTTTCAGGAAGTCCTCATCGCTCAAATCATTGAAAAGCATGTGTCTTGAGAGTGCGAGATCAGGGCAATCGAGCTGCAAATCAAGGCCAGACGCGGCGATGGTTTCATATTCTGTTTTCATCGCATCGGCGAGGGCCGCCAAGTATTCCTCGCGCGTGGTGTAGAAGTCGTTTCGCAAAAAGAGAGAGATGACGCCGGGCGATGCCGCGTTCATGAACCCGCGCTCGACCCCGTGTTTGGCCATGGCTGCCTTGAGATTGGAGATGTCCTTTTCAAGCTCACCCTGACCCTTTGATTTCACCTCGCCGACACACATGGGCCGTGCGTATTGCGGTGTCCCGCCATCCTCCGCCAAGCGCTTGAGGAAGGTTGGAAATTTCTTCAAATCCGCTGGCGCGTTGCGAGGGCTGTCGCCGTCAAACCCGGTGTAGCGGTCTTTGACATAGGTGGCATAGCTGATCTTGGAAGTTTCGCCGTCACTGACGATGTCGATACCGGAAGCCACCTGTTTGCGCACGGTTTCTGACACGGCATTTGACATGCAGGCGTCAAAGGCCGCTTCGTTGTAATCCTTGCCATGTTCGCGGGCGAATATGAAGTCGACGACCTCTTGTGTTCGGGGGAGTGATCCCACGTGAGTTGTTAGAATTTTGGACATGATTGCCTCCCCAAACTTAGTGTCAAATTGCGTGATCCGGCCATGCACTGAGCAAGCGCGCCCTGTGCTTTAGCGCACGCACTAGCTCTTCCAAGTGTCTCCTGCCGGATCGTCCGTTGAGACCACGCGATAAAGCGAGGCCTCCCCCGTCATTGCTGGGTACAGTGCATACGCCACTCCTGGCGGCAAAGCGCAGGTATCACCTGGATTGAGCGAGGTGGTGCCCTGATCCCAATCCAGCCGCCAGTGGCCTCGCATCGGCATCAGAACAGTATGGCGGTCGTCGCTGCGCATGGTCGCCGGGATACTGTCGCGGCTGAGCAGTTCCACCTCGAACCCCGGTTTGTCGCGCAGGATCGCGGTTTCACCGATCACTTTTGCAGGCTGTTTGTCAGAGAGCGCCATCAGGTCCCAATAGCGCGCGACATAGTGTGGGACGACGTCACGCGTTGTGGGTTCAGGAAAAGCTTTGAGTTCATCACTGGTGAGCATCGGCATCGGATCTAAGCCATCAGGCAAGGTCGCGCCTTGCTTGCTATCATAGAGTTTCCCGTTCGCGCCCAGAACCAAGCCGTGATCTTTCGCGTCTTCGATCACTTGCGGGGCCCAGATCACGCCGCCTCCTGCGTCATCGCCGCCAAGGATCGCCATAATCATTCCATAGTCGGTCCCGATATTTTCGAAACCGCGGAATATGCCAGTCGGGATATTGAAAATATCGCCTTCTTCCAGTGTCACCTCTCCCGCGTCGCCCCACCGACCCCAGAAAAAACGCCAGCGGCCTTTCAACACAAAGAAGACTTCTGCTGTGCGATGGGAATGCAGCGAATTACGGCATTTGGGCGGTTGCCCCGCGGCCCCGATGTTAAAGCCAGGCGTGTCTTGGATATGGACGTGCTGGTCTGCAGATTCTGAGACACCGCCGCCGACGATGGTGAAGTTTTCTTTCTGGTCCGAGCCGGGCGTGTGGGCGTCGATGAAGGCGGTTTTACAGGGGCGCAGATCACCATAGCGGACGATACGGGCTTCCATGTCTTGCGGTGTCATTGGGGTCTCCCTCAGCCAGTTGCCAACAGGATCTGCTTCCAGATCGCTGTTTCATCGAAAAGTGTGTATTCGCGGCGGATGCCCCATGGACCAAACTCCACATGGGTTGCCCCCATGACATAGACCTGCGCCCCGCTGGGCGCGCCGAAGGTTCCCCAGCCGTCGTGTTTGCCCCAAAGCCCCCAGCGGATTGCAGCGCGGGGGGGCATCATCGGGTCTTCGCGACCGATTTGGTGTTCGATCTTGAATTCGGCATTAGGGAAAGAGGCGCGCAGCCCCATCCAAAACTGATCCGCTGCGTCATGCGAAATCCCGGTTACACCGCCTGGGTGTTCAAGATTCACCGCCCGGTCATATTCTTCGGGGATGACGTTGAATTCGGCATTCATAATTCGCCTCAGGACATCCGCGTATTTTTGACCCCATTCGTTGTCATTGCCACGGCCTTTGTAAGGGCCTTCGATATTAATGAGAGGCGTGAAGGGTTTTACGCAGGCCACTGCACCACCTTCCCGTTCAATCAAATCTGCCGCGTATTCCTTTGGATCCCATCCCAGCTGGCGAACAATCGCGCCTTGGTCGCGAATAAGCCATTCATCGTTGATCTGGTTGTTGATTGCATGACAGTCCGCAATGATCCGGTAGTCGAGACGTTTGCCCGTCGCAGTGCCATAGACCCCATCATGCGCATGGGTTGCGGTGGTGTGCAGGCGGTGCGAGCTGAGCATTCCGTCTTCCGGGCTGCCAGACCAAATGACATCTTCGCCAAAGAGAGTGCGGTCGGGAAATTCCGCCAGCGTTGCCATCGTGGCGGCAATTACGCCCTGGTTGCCTTTAACGACGCTTCCGGGCGAGCGGACGGGAATGTCCGAGGCGTAGTATTCATGCAGTGTACCGATACCGCGATCTTCCCAGATCTCCTTTGTGATACCGATGATATAGTCGGGGAAATCGGTGAAGCGGTTTGCGAAACCTTTCATGGCGTCCATCCTTGCGGGCATCTGGCGGAGCTGCGTGTGATCAGCGGTCCGGGTATTTCCGTTTTTTGAGGCATGCGGTTTGGATCATTGATCTGACCCAAGAGCGTTTCGATGGTGGCATCGACCATCTTGTTCACAGGCTGGCGCACTGTTGTCAGGTCATAGGACGCCCAAGCGGCCATCGGCACATCATCATACCCTATGACGGACACATCATTTGGGACGCTGACGCCTAATTCAAATCTGAGCGTATCCATAACGGCAAACGCCATATGGTCATTGCCGACAAAAATCGCATCAGGGGGCGTCTGCGCCTTCATCAGGTCACGGGCCGCCTCAGAGGCAACATCTCGGGAATACATTCCATCGATCTGCGCGACGGCGGTTTGGCCCGCAGCGTTTAGCCCGGCGTTGAATCCAATAGCTCTGTCGTGCCCAGTGGACGACCCGCTCCAACCGGAGATATGTGCAATCCGGCTATGGCCACCAGCCACAAGAAATTCAGCGACCTTGCGGCCGCCTTCAATATTGGCGGAGGTGACGGCGGACATGCCGCTGCCCTCAAGTCCACGGTTGAATAGCACGATCGGTATACCTGCCAAACGCGCTCGGTCAGCAAGAGTCGAACTCATTGACACAGAGGCAGCAATGATCCCATCGACTTGGTAATCCATCAGTTCCTGGACAAGGTTATCGACCGCATCGACCGAGTTGGGAGCCGTAAAGATCAGGATGTGATAGCCCTGCTTTTTCAGAGCATTAGACAAAAGTTCGAGCGCTGCCGGGTAAAAATAGTTGTCGAGATAGGCGACGGCCAACCCGATGATCCGACTTTTCCCAGACACCATCGCGCGGGCCAGAACATTGGGGCGATAGCCAAGTTCTGCCGCGGCGGCTTTGACCTTTTCGACTGTTTTGGCGGAGGCTGAGGCACCGGGGGTAAACACACGGCTGACCGCAGACTGGCTGACACCAGCGCGAGCGGCGACTTCGGCGGATGTGACCTTTGTTTGCGCCATCAATCTAGGGTCCAACCGCCACTGGGCACCATATGCGTCCCGGCCACATGTGCTAAAGTGTCAAAGGTGCGATAAACAGCGGTGCCCTCAATGTCCGCCCCCTCGCCAACGACTTCGAGTTTGATCTTGTCTTCGATCCAAGCGCGTTTGCCACCTAGTCGAAGTGACGGGGTTTGAGGTAATGTCATTAGCGTTGTCCTATGCGATCCAGAAGGTCGATATCCATCTGTTCGAATAGTTTGACAAAGTCCACGAAGACCCAGTTTTCCGTGAACTGATCATCGGTGCGCAGCCAGAAATCCAGACCTGAGAACTCAATGAGCTGACCCTTTGCAGGGCCGCTGCTTCGGAACGGCGCACCGCCATGGCTGCCTGTGACCGCAGCAGGGCCGCATGCCCCCAAGAGGCGACCTTCGGCGATCAAGGGCAGGTCTTGCACTTTGCGGTCAGGGAAAGATGCCAGCCATGGGTTTTGGTGGAAGTCTTCGAATTCCTTGAGACTGAGGCAAGCGCCGATCCCGCTTGGCCCGTACCACTTGAGGTTTGCATGAAAGAAATCCGCCATGCCCATCGATTTGAGTGCCGATTCATCAAATGAATTGAGGCCCCCGAACAACAAGCCGCGTCCTAGCGCCATGGTTTGATCGGTGCCAGCTGTGTCAAAGGTCACGCCATCAAACGCGGTCGGTGCTGGCCAAACATAGCTTGCGCCTTGAAATCTGGGCAAGACAGGCAAGCCGATTTGTTCAAGCCAATCCATGAGGTCGAGGGCCAAGTGGACTTCGGCGATTTTGCCATCCTCGATGCACAGGAATTCGCCCCAGCGCAGGCGTAGCATAGCGTCGGTCTTAGGAATTGACCAAAGCGGGGCCTTGGCCTCGCCCGCCAGATACCCCGTGCCTCCGACCCAGATCCGACCATCAGGACTGCCATCCGCTTTTCCGTCAGACGCGCCTGCCATTAGGATGTGAATGCTGCGCGTCATTCCTGCCGTGGCGGCGTGGAACGGGGTCAGCCATCCGTCCTGAAGCTCGGCCGCTGTGGTGGCCTGAGGTGCGGGATGCGGGCCGTCCCAAGTGAACCTGTCAGCATAGAACGTGTTGACAGGCTCACCCGCATCACAGGCTCGCCAATACGCTGTGGCGAGGTGTTTTTCCGCATCAAAGCTCATTCAGCCGCCTCATGGTAAGGAGCGGGCGCACCATAAGGCACGTTGATGCCGCCATATCGGCGAACGCGTAGATTACATTGTTCGGCGTGACCCACGAAACCTTCGAGCATGCACAGTCGTGAGCCATATGCCCCAACCAGCGTCGCAGCCTCATCCGTGGTGACGCGTTGGTAAGAATGGGTTTTGAGAAACTTGCCGACCCAAAGCCCACCTGTGTAGCGCCCTGCCTTTTTCGTGGGCAGCGTGTGATTGGTGCCAATCACTTTGTCGCCGTTGGCCACGTTGGTGCGCGGCCCCAGAAACAGGGCTCCGTAGGAGTGCATGTGTTCAAGGAACCAATCATCCCGATCCGTCATGATTTGAACGTGTTCGTAGGCCGTGTCATTCGCGACCTGAAGCATTTCTTCATAGGTGTCGCACAGGAAAATATCGCCGTAGTTTTCCCACGATGCCGAGGCTGTTTCGGCGGTTGGGATGATCTTTAGAATACGGTCGATTTCCGCCAAGGTCTCTTCGGCCAGCTTCCGCGAATTGGTGATCAGCATCGCCGGGGAATTATAGCCGTGCTCTGCCTGTCCCAGCAGGTCTGTCGCGCAAAGTTCCGCATCCACGGTGTCGTCCGCGATAACTTGTGTTTCTGTTGGTCCGGCAAAGAGGTCTATGCCCACCCGGCCAAAGAGCTGACGTTTCGCTTCCGCGACAAAGGCGTTACCTGGACCGACAAGCATATGCACCGGGTCGATAGACTGCGTTCCGATGGCCATGGCTCCGACGGCCTGAATGCCGCCCATAACATAGATCTCATGTGCACCGCCCATATGCATCGCGGCCACGATTGCGGGATGGGGTTCGCCGTGAACGGGAGGCGCGGACGCGATGATGCGCGGCACGCCTGCCACATTCGCCGTGAGGACCGACATATGGGCTGAAGCGACCATCGGGAATTTCCCGCCCGGCACATAGCATCCGACGGATTGCACGGGGATAGTCTTGTGCCCCAAGATAACGCCGGGCATCGTTTCAACCTCAACATCGGTCATGGAGGCCCGTTGCGCGCTTGCGAAATTACGGATTTGGGTTTGCGCGAACTTGATGTCTTCCATGTCGCGGCTCGAAACCTTTTGCATGGCCGCATCAATCTCAGATGGCGTCAGGCGAAAGCTCTTTGGGTCATACCCGTCAAACTTCCGAGACAGGTCACGCACAGCCGCATCACCGCGCGCCTCAATATCGGCCAGCGTGGTTTCCACCATGCTGCGAACTTTGGCGTCTTCCTCTTTCTTTTCAGAGTCAGGTTTACTGCGCTTGAGATGTTCAATCGCCATTGGTTGATCCTTGATTTTCGGGAGTTGGCGGTGAAATGTCGCCGCGATCATACGCTTCCCACCCCATCCCGTTGAACACATCGACGCCGAGCTGAGACATAACATGGGGAAAATCGACCATCACCCAATTGTCAGTGATTTTGCCGTCTTCGACCTTCCAAAAATCCATGTAACGAATATTAATCCGCTTACCCGTTGGCGCGATGCCCATGAATGTGCCGGAATGTGTGGCCTCCTGACGACCAAAAGCCGCGGCCCATTCGCCCATATAAAGGCGCGCTTCGTCTATTCAGCTTTTGTCAGAAAAGGCCGCCTGAAACGGTTTCTGCTAATTGTCCTGAAACTCGCGCAGGCCTTGTTTGGTGCCGCACCCGGTGTTGCCCATCCAAGAAAACGTCTCTGAGAAGAACTCTCCAATGTCAGCGATACGGTGATCGTTCAAACCATCAACCATGCCTTCGATGACGGCGCGGGTCTCGTCGGTTTTGGACATGTCGGTGTCACGGCTGAGGGCAGCCTGCACAGGGCGGGAACCTTTCATCCTTTGACAGCTCCTGCGGTCAGACCGCCAACGATCTGGCGCTGGAAGATCATGACGAGGATGAACAGCGGCACGGTGGCAGAGACCACGGCAGCGACCGCGAACATGACTTGACCTTCCGTATACGTAGATCCGAGGAAAGCCGCGATGGCCGGAACCATGGTGCGGTTGCTTTCCGACAGCAACATCGCGGTCACGATGAAGTCGTTGTAGGCCAACAGGAAACTGAACAAACCCGTTGTGATCACCCCCGGCCACATCACTGGCACAATGACATGACGGAAGGCTTGGAACTGCGTGCAACCATCGACCTTCGCACTCTCATCCAGTTCCTTGGGGATGTTCTGGAAAAAGGAATGCAGCATCCAAAGGGTGAATGGTTGGTTCATCGCCACCAGCGCGATGATGGCGGTGGGCAAGATGCCCCAGACGTTCCATTCGAAGGCGGGCAACAGATAGCCCGCCACAAGCGTTACTTGCGGCAAGGCGCGAAAGATCAATGCGACGATCAAAAGCCAGAAAGTGTAACGATGGCCCGATCGTGACAAAGCGTAGCCGCCAAGCGTACCGATTGTCAGAGATGTCAGAACCACAAAGATGCAAACAACTGATGTGTTGATGACCGAGCGCCAAAACTCTTCTTGGATCCATGCGCCTTCGTAGCCCGCAAGGGTGAAGGGGATACCGTAGTTTTCCGTCGTACGCGGCCCCGTCAGCGCATCCGTCCAATTGGTGATGGAGAAGAAATCCAGCTCAACCTTAAAGCTGCCCCATGCCGTCCATAGGAACGGAAAGGCGGCGGCCATCAGCCAGATGACCAGGAAAGTGGAGGTCACAATCCGAAGCCCTGTGGGCGTGCGCTGTGCTTTGCTGGCCATTATGCTTTTCCCTTAAAGTCGCGCCACGTGCGCACCAGGACGGGTGACAGCAAGACGGCCACACATAGAATTGTCAGAACCGACGTCGCCGATGCGGAAGAGAGCTGACGCGTCTCGCCCCCGAGGTCATTGAAGATGATCCAGCTGAGCGTTGTTGCGTGGGCAGAGGCGGCAAAGCCGACGATAGGTTCAAAGACCTTAAAGTTGTCCATCAAATTGATCAGCGCCACAAACGTCACCAACGGCATGAGGTGCGGCACGATGACGAAGCGCACTTGTTGGAACCGGGATGCACCATCAATCTGTGCCGCTTCCAATTGGTCCTGCGGCAATGTTTGCAGCCCGGCGTAAAACACCACAAATGCGAAAGGGGATGAGTGCCAAATACCCCAAACGATGATCGCGACCCACATTAACGGCGTCGAGGCTTTGAGCGACAGATCCGGATCTTGCGCCAGCCACGAAATCAAATTGCCCAAGATTCCGCGCGCATCAATCATCCAAAACAGCACCAAAGATCCAATCAAGGGTGTGACGGTAAAAGGCAGCAGCGAAAAGAAAATGACGTAGCTTTTGAGGCGTTGACTCAGCGTGTTCACCGCAAGTGCAATGACGAGCCCCAGGAGGATCACCATAGGTGTCACGATGAAGGTATAGGTCAGCGTGAAATACATCGCGCGGTAGAACGGCAAGTTTTTCAAGACAGAGGAGAAGTCCCCGAAGCTCTCAGAGCCTCTCCAGGCTTCACTGACTTCCGAGAACGCGAGATGGCCGCGGTTCTTGTAGATGTCTAATCCCACAAATCGCCCCAAAGGTTCCGCGTCGCGGATTGCTGCGGTCGCGTCTTGGTCGATCGTGGTTTCCTGTCGGCACCCAAACGGTCCGCAGCTTTCAACCTCGATCAACACCGCTTCATGCGGCGCATAGACCGATTGGGTGACGATCGAAATGATCGGCAAGGCGATAAAAAACAGCATCGCGAGCCCTGTGGGCAAGAAGAACCAGAAGAAGGTACGATGTTTCATGACCCGCGCCGTTGATTAGGTGAAAAGGGGGCGAGAAGGGCACCGAACGCCCTTCTCTACTCGTTGCGAGGCTTAGTTCAGGTAACCGGCCTCTTGCGCGGCAGCTGTGTAGGCCGCTTCGACATCCGCCAGCGCTTGCTCAGCGCTTTCATTGCCTTGCATGAAGTCAGACAACTCCGCGCCCAATGCGCTGTGCATCAGACCCATGTAGGGCAACATTGGATACGGAATTGTCCCGGCACCGGCCGCTGCGAACACGCCAACAGCTGCGTCTGTCGGCTCATAACCGTCGATCAACCAAACCGCTTGAACAGCCACGTCTTCGTTGTCCATCAGTTCCGGACGGATGCCATTCATCATCGCAATGAAGGTCGATTCTGCTTCCTCATCAGAGATGTTCTTGGCGACGGTCCAGCCGTCCCACCACAGGGTCGATGCCGGTGTGATGCCGCCGCCCACGGTCATAGGTCCAGCAATCGCAAAGCCGTCGATAACGTCTTGTGGTACGCCTTCCGCCTCTGTCATGGTCGCAGCTCGGCTGCCCCACATGTTCATCAATGCGACGTTGCCTGCACGGTACTCTGCGTTTGTCGCATTGGAGTCATGTGTCAGGAAATCTGGGTTCATATACCCGGACAAGGCCTTCATCATTTCCAGCGTTGCCACGCCTTCAGTCGTGTTCACATTTGGCTCTGCCGTGCCCTCTTTGAAATGAGATCCACCGTATCCCAAGAACATATTGTTGAATTCCTGAGCGAGGTTCCAACCAGAGGCATAAGCGCCGCCGACTGGGTTTTCCATGATGCCCATGGAACGGATCTTTTCGGCAGCGGCCAACATATCTTCGTAAGTTGTTGGGGCCTCCATTCCGATCTGCTCGAGAACATCGGCGCGATATACTAGGTGCTGCGCATTCGCCATGAACGCCACAGCCATAACTTCACCGTTGATCGTGATCAGCTGGTTTTGCTTGAGGCTGCCACCGTGCTTTGCGACCAGATCGCCCAAGGGACGGATCACATCCTCGTTCATCAAAGCAACAATGGATGAGTTGGCGATGATGGCAGACGTGTATTCTGCTGGGTTGCCCTGCATACCGGCAACGTTGATTTGTTGGTGGTCTGCCGTCAGGTTTGTGCTGACCTCTGCGCCCGAACACGCGGCCGCTTCGGCACCGACGGTTTGGATCGCTGGGAACTCATTTCCAACGATGCTGACGCGTGCGCTTATTTCACAAGCTGCAGCGGATGTTGCGGTCAAAATGGCCAGCGCACTGGCAGTGGATAGTGTTCTTAGAAACATAATTCTCTCCCTGTTTCCGTTGTCACGATGCACCTTGCAATCGTGCATCCCGTTGTTGTTTTGAGCTGGAAAAGCCCAAGTTGACGTTGGGGTTAGTCCCCAATTCGTTTACCCGTTTCGGCATGAAACAGATGACAGTCCTTTGCAGGAATTTCGAAAGCAACCACGTCGCCAATGGCGGCGCGGAACGTTTTGTCCGCCTTTGCACTGACCAGCGCACGGCCAATGCGAACGCTCACCATCGTCGCGTCGCCCAACAGTTCTAGCGTGTAGATCGGCGCAGAAACTTGACCTGAATTGGACGGCACAACCGCATCCTCGGCACGAAAACCCAGGGTGATCGGCCCATCCGGCGCGTCCAATCCATCGATCATTGTCCCTTCAGCATGAAAGGCCCCGCCCTTCATCTCGCCATCAATCAGGTTCATCGCGGGCGAGCCAATGACGCTGGCCACAACACGATTGGCGGGTTTGTCGTAAATGTCGGTCGGGCTTCCGACCTGCTGAACCACGCCCTTTTCCATCACGACGACACGATCCGCGAGCGTCATCGCCTCGATCTGATCGTGGGTGACGTAGACTGTTGTGACCGCCAGCTCATGTGAAAGATTTTTGATCTGAGCGCGGGTCGAAACCCGAAGTTTTGCATCCAAATTCGAAAGCGGCTCGTCCATCAAAAACGCATTGGGTTCGCGAACAATGGCGCGCGCCAAAGCCACACGCTGCCGCTGCCCTCCCGAAAGGGCTGCAGGTTTGCGATGAAGAAAGTCGTCAAGCTCCACCATAGCGCTGGCGCGCATGACTTGCGCATCGTGATGCGCCTTCTTGCCGCCGTCCCGAACACGCAAGGGAAAGCGGATATTTTCGTAAACATTCATGTTGGGGTACAGAGCGTAACTTTGAAAAACCATCGCCACATCGCGGTCTTTGGGCTCCAAATCATTTATGACTTTCCCGTCGACAAGGATCTCGCCCTCGGTGGGATCCTCAAGCCCGGCAATCATGCGCATCGTCGTCGTCTTGCCGCAGCCGGACGGACCGAGCAGCACAAGAAATTCACGATCCGCAATCGTCAGATCAAAGTTATCCACGCCGACGAAAGAGCCCCAACGCTTGGACACATTGCGCAGTTGAATTTCGGCCATGCAACCCTCCCAGAAGGAATCAAGATATCCTTGCATACGTTTGCAAAACCGTAGACTTTGGAAATCGAATTGGGCAAGTTCTTTTTTGAGATATTCGGAAGCCCAACAGAAAGGTTGTTTCAAATGTCTGTTTTTCAACATGAAAAATCGGTGGTGAAATCTTACCATGCGGCCCAAGACGCGGCTGCGGCAGATGCGATGGCGGAGGTCGAGCAGCGGTTTGCACAAGACACCTACGTCTGGCGCGGCTTTCACCCGTTTGGCGAAATCCATGACCCCACCGAAGTCGGGACGACTTTTTGGCAGACGTTGAAGACCAGCTTGACCCGTTTGCAAAGACGCGAAGACATCTTTTTTGCCGGGCAAAACTGGCTCAAGGATGACGGATCAATTTGGGTTGTTTCAATGGGCCATTTGATGGGTCTTTTTGATCACCCATGGTTGGGCATCGAGCCGACCCGCAAAATCGCAATGCTGCGATACTGCGCATTCTACCGTGTCGAAGATAGCAAAATCGCCGAAGTCTCTATGTATTTTGACCTGCCCCATCTGATGCGGCAAGCGGGGCGCGTTGTTTTCCCAAATCAGACGGCCGCGCATCTTATCCAACCCGGCCCGGTTACGCATGACGGATTACTGTACGAGGCCCAGCCTGCCGAAGCTGGAATTCAAACACGGAACGCAATCGATGCGATGGTGACCGATTTGGGGCAATGGGCCCTTGGCCTGCCGCTTGAAGAAGAACTTGCGCGCACGTGGCACGACGACATGCTGTGGTGGGGCCCCGAAGGCATCGGCGCAAGCTACACGATCGAGCGCTATGCCAAGCAACATTCTGGCCCGTTTCGAGCTGCATTCTCGGACAGATCCAAAACCAAGCACATCGCGAGAGTGGCGGAAGGACACTACGGCGCCTTCGCCGGATGGCCAAACTTCACAGCCCGACTGACAGGCCCGTTCATGGGCAAAAATCCGACTGGAGAATTTGGAGAGTTTCGGGTCATCGACGTTTATCGTCGCGACGGAAACAAACTGGCAGAAAACTGGATTTTCATCGACCTTCTCCATTTTTGGAAAACCCAAGGATGGGACATTCTTGGTGAAATCGCCTCTATTGATCCTGTGGGCCAAGGAGAAACCTGACATGAAACCAAAGGCATAGAAGAATCTCGGCGCAGTTGACCGCCACAGGGGTTCGATGGTCCGGTTTTCCGCTGCCCTGCAATTGTTTAACCCGCATCCAATGGACTGGG
>SPJK01004615.1_pt1 | contig 19014 bp, 15 predicted proteins | sample 3741771 | NCBI WGS metagenome assembly SPJK01 (sample SAMN10925997, study PRJNA522277) | cold seep metagenome | isolation source: Elba SIP-enriched marine methane seep metagenome, extraction at timepoint T2 | place: Italy: coast of Elba, Mediterranean Sea
CGAGCGCTTTGCATGAAGTCATTTAAAGCCTGCCCAGGGTCTTTCATGAAGAATCTGGCTGCAAATCTTGAACAATATAGCTAAAGCCAGAGCTTGCTATGCCTTTTGTCCAGGTTTTTTGCCAGATTATCCAGGAAATCGATTCCCTTGATGACGCTCCGGGCGAGTAAAGTTTTGAGCTGAAGGCATATGATTTGCTTTGTTTTCAAGACATCATATGCTTAGACGTTTGTTTTAAGTATCGCTACCCGCTTAAAGACGTCTTTATGGCTTCGTCAAAACTTCTGAATTAAATCAGCTTCAACCAGAATTGTAATGATTGTTTCTGTTTAAGACTTGATTCATGATAAAAAATTCGGAAAAATTTTACATGTCTCTATACAAACCCCAGATTGCTTCCATTTTGTCTATCTAGGCATGGCGTCAATATGTCCGTATAGCCTGATTGACAGCATCCCTGCTGTCAATAGCCTTGAGAAAAAAACGAAAACAAGGTATAAACTTTGGTTTGTATAGAGTCATGTAATTTTAAGCAGTGATAGTCGGGCTGAATTCATAAGAAAGACCCTGCTTAAGTGTATTTTGTATGGTTTCACAAAAATACAGCGTATAGCTGAGTGGATTTGCAATATAATTTAGAAAAGTAATTCCCCTGATGAATTATCATGGCAAATAAAGAAATATTTTGCTATTGCACTATGAAAAAGTTCATCGTATACTCTAATCAGCTTACTTGATCAAGGTAGCTTGTAAAAAAAATATAAATCTCTGGAGGTAAAAAATGAAATGGGAAACACCAGCTTATACTGACCTGCGTTTTGGTTTTGAAGTGACAATGTATATCAACAACCGTTAATTATCAGCGGTTTATGATAAAAAAAGGGAGCTTTAGGGCATCCCTTTTTTTTTGTCCGAAAGTCAGCTTTATATCAGGGCAGGAGGATTAGAATTCATTTGAGCTCCGTCTGCCATCTTCTTTTTAAGTATAATTTGTTTTACTAAATAATAATGAAAATCAGAGTTTTAGGTTCTGCAGCCGGCGGTGGCTTTCCACAATGGAATTGTAATTGTGATAATTGCCACAGGTTGCGACATAACCAGTTCAATGGCTCAGCCAGAACTCAGTCGTCCATAGCCGTTAGTACGGATGATAAAAACTGGCTGCTGTTTAATACTTCGCCCGATATATTAAAACAATTGGAATCATTTCCTGCTATTCAACCTAAGGAAGGTGTTCGAGATACTGGTATTAAAGCCATTATGTTGATAGACAGCCAGATAGATCATACGACTGGTATGCTGATGCTGAGAGAAGGTAAGCCGTTGGATGTCTATTGTTCTGAGATGGTCAAACAGGATTTAAGCAGCGGTTTTCCGGTTTTCAAAATGCTGGAGGATTATTGCACAATCAATCATCATGCCATTCCTATTGATGGCAGTGGTTTTACCATTCCAGGCATTGATGACCTGATGTTTTACACTCAGGCTTTAAAAAGCAAAGCGCCCCCCTATTCTCCTCATCGGCATGATCCGCATGACGGTGATAATGTTGGAGTCATTATCGAGCAGATTTCTTCAGGCAAAAAAGTATTTTATTCTCCGGGTTTAGGTGAAATAGAGCCGCATGTGATGAAGGCCATGCAAGAAGTTGATTGTTTGATGGTTGATGGCACTTTTTGGACGGATGATGAGATGGTTGCTCAAAAAGTCAGTCATAAGCATGCCAGAGAAATCGGGCATCTGCCACAATCGGGTGAAGGTGGAATGATTGAAGTGTTAAACTCTGTTAATAAAGCCAGAAAAATTTTAATTCATATTAATAATACCAATCCAATTTTGGATGAAAGTTCCAGTCAGCGCCAAATTTTGGATGATGCCGGGATCGATGTTGCCTTTGATGGTATGGAAATCGATTTATAAGGAAACACTATGAGCGATATTACAGAGGCACCCTGGAGTAAGCAGGAATTTGAAACCAGATTAAGGGATATGGAAAAGTTTTATCATATCCATCATCCATTTAATTTGCTGATGAACGCAGGCAAGCTGAATGAGAAACAATTGCAGGGCTGGGTTGCAAATCGGTTTTATTATCAAATCATGATACCGATTAAAGACGCCAATATTCTTGCTAATTGTCCGGATCGTGAGACGCGCTCTATCTGGACGCAACGAATTCTCGATCATGATGGTCAGCCAGGAGAGTTGGGAGGAATAGAAGCCTGGATTCAATTAGGCATTGCCGTTGGTTTAACCAGAAAGGAAGTTGTCTCATTGGAGCATGTGCTTCCATCGGTACGATTTGCTGTCGATGCCTATGTCAATTTTGCTCGCAGAGCAGAATGGCATGAAGCGGCCAGTTCATCACTCACTGAATTATTTGCCCCTAAAATTCATCAACAGCGTCTGGATAACTGGCCTGAGGTTTACCCCTGGGTTGAGAAGGAAGGATATCTGTATTTCAAAAAGCGTTTGTCTGAAGCCAGAAGAGATGTCGAACATGGATTGGAGATTACTCTGGACTGGTACAAAACACGGGAACAACAACAGCGTATGCTCGATATATTAAAATTTAAGCTGGATGTGTTATGGGCCTTGTCAGATGCCTTGTATATGGCTTATATCCACGAAATGCCTCCCTATTATAATGTTCAATAATTGACTGATGATACAATTGCCTGTTAATTGTTGCTAATTATCCTCACTATCATGAGTATAGATATAAATTTACCCATCAAATTTTCTGCCCTGCATCGATTGCAGTGGGAGGAAGCTCAAAATAAGCATGTCATTTTATATCCGGAAGGTATGGTGGAATTAAATCAAAGCTCCGCCGAAATTTTAATGTTATGTGATGGCCGTCGCAATCAGTCTGATATTGTTTCAGAATTGGAACAGAAGTTTGCTCAGTCAGGGCTGGAAAATGATATTAATCAATTTTTAAATATAGCGTTAGAGTATGGTTGGATTGAACAAAGTTAATATCACACCGCCGCGCTGGTTGTTGGCAGAATTGACATATAAGTGTCCTTTGCAATGTCCCTATTGCTCTAATCCTTTGGATTATGCGCGTCATGATGCAGAATTGTCGACCTCTGACTGGATACGGGTTTTAACTCAGGCCAGAAAAATGGGGGCTGTTCAGCTGGGGTTTTCAGGGGGTGAACCGTTGGTTCGTCAGGATTTGGAAGTCTTGATCGAAGCTGCCAGAAAGCTGGGATATTATTCAAACCTGATTACTTCAGGTTATGGTCTGACAGAGCAACGTATACAGGACTTCAAGCAGTCAGGGTTGGATCATATTCAGGTCAGTCTGCAGGCCAGCAGTCAGGAATTGAATGACCATATCGCGGGTACTGAAAGTTTTGAGCAGAAAAAAAAGGTTGCTCATTTGGTCAAAAAACATGGCTATCCTATGGTGTTATGTGTCGTGATCCATAGAGAAAACATCCATCAGATGCAGCAGATCATCGAAATGGCTGAAGAGTTGGGCGCCGATTATCTGGAATTGGCCAATACTCAATATTATGGTTGGGCACATCATAACAGAGACTTTTTATTGCCTGGTCAGTCTCAATTTGATGAGGCTGAGAGGATTGCCCAGGATTATAAAAAACGTCTTGAAGGCCGCATGAAAATTTATTATGTTGTGCCAGATTATTATGAAGACCGTCCCAAGGCCTGCATGAATGGATGGGGAACGACTTTTTTAACCGTTGCGCCCGATGGTTTAGCTCTGCCCTGCCATTCTGCCAGAGATTTACCGGGTCTGGAGTGCCCTAATGTGCAGGAACATTCGATTGAAAGCATTTGGAATGAATCGAAAGCATTTAACTTTTTCAGGGGGGATGGATGGATGAAACAACCCTGTGCCAGTTGCGATGAACGAGACAAGGATTTTGGTGGTTGTCGCTGTCAAGCTTATTTGTTGACTGGAGATATGTATGCAGCGGATCCTGTTTGCAGTAAATCTGAACAACATTCAGTCGTGCAACAGGCTATTGATCAGTCTGCAGCGATGTCATTAAAAGAGGGTGAGCAGCCAGTTGTTTTTAGAAATAGTAGAAATTCAAAGGGTCTAAGCTAAGGGCTGAGAGTTTTATAAAAATGGAAACTGACTTGTCTTTTTAATCATCTCTGGTATTGCGGAAACAATGATGATGTACCTGGGTATGCGAGTGTTAGTTTCGTGTTTTATTTCATATTCAGTCCTAAAGTTTTTTCGGACAGATACAAAGTTTTAACATAACTTTGGCTTAACTAGCACATTATGGAAATTTGAAAACTCATGCATGATGAGCAACCGTCATCCGACTTATTAAAAGCTCTCAAACTGTGTCGAAGTGGTTTTATATCAGCCGCAGGGTTTAGTATGGTCATTAATCTGCTGATGCTAACACCGGCCATATATATGCTGCAATTGTATGACAGGGTGCTAAGCAGTCGCAGTTTGTCAACCTTGCTCATGTTAACAATCATTGTCGTTGTTATTTTTTTGACCCAAGGTGTTCTGGAATGGGTGCGCTCCCAGATTCTTATCCGAATCAGTAACCGCTTGGAACTTATATTAAACGGGCGCTTATTTAGAGCTTCTTATAAAAAATCTTTGTTAACCGGTGGTCAGGAGGCCTCTGCTCAAGCGCTTGATGATTTAACCTCATTACGACAGTTTTTAGCCGGGAACGGTTTGCTGGCATTTTTTGATGCACCCTGGATACCTTTTTATATAGCAGTGATGTTTTTATTTCATCCTTTTTATGGGTGGGTTGCCATATTTTCAGTGATTTCATTAAGTCTGATAGCTGTCGTTAATGAAAAAATTACTCACAAAAAGTTATCCGAAGCGAATGAATTATCTGTTAAAGGGCGTTTGCAACTCAATAGCCATTTAAAAAATGCTGAAGTGATTGAAGCGATGGGTATGCTGGAGCATATTCAGAAAAGATGGCAGCAAGGTAATGATAAGATACTGTTTTTGCAGCAGAAAGCGAGTGCATATTCCGGCGCATTGACGTCTTCATCCAAAACACTGCGCATATTATTACAGTCTATGGTTTTGGGCTTAGGGGCTTATTTGGCCATATTACAGGAATTAACGCCAGGATTGATGATAGCAGGTTCAATTTTACTAGGCAGGGCTTTGGCTCCGATTGATTTGATGATATCGAGCTGGCGGGGATTCATTCTGGCAAGGACGCAATATGCACGTTTAAATGCATTGTTGCTGGCTATTCAGGATGAGAAAGAGAAAATGTCCTTACCTGACCCGGAAGGCAATCTCGTTGCTGAGCAGATTGTCGTGCTTCCACCTGGAACATCGCTCATGGTTATTAAAGGGATCAGTTTTAGTATCAGTGCGGGAGATTCAATCGGTTTGTTAGGTCCCAGTGGTGCCGGCAAATCAACATTGTTAAGAGCGTTGCTGGGGATTTGGCCGGCACGTAGTGGTGCTGTTAGATTGGATGGGGTGGATGTTTATTCATGGGATCGTTTGCATCTAGGGCCTCACATAGGTTATTTGCCGCAAGATATTGAGCTGTTTGCAGGCACAATCAGTGAAAATATTGCTCGTTTTGATGAGGTGAATGCAGAAAAAGTAGTCTCTGCAGCCAGGTTGGCAGGTGTGCATGAGATGATTCTGCGTTTTGAGCAGGGTTATGATACAACGATTGGTTTTGGCGGATCTAACTTGTCAGGTGGGCAAAGACAGCGAATCGGGTTGGCCAGAGCCTTATATGGTGATCCCAGGTTGGTGGTGTTGGACGAGCCTAATTCCAATCTGGATGATAAGGGGGAATTGGCTTTGTCCCAGGCTTTGTCTCAATTAAAACAGCGTGGTGTGACCATTATAGTTGTCACACATAGGGCGAATATTATTGAGCAGTTGGATAAGCTCATGATTTTAAATGATGGGCAAATAGGGATTTATGGTGATAAGGATGAGGTGATGGATTATATACAGCAACAAGGGCAAAGAAAGGTAGCGCCGGCAAAGCTGTCCAGCTCAAATGTTGTCAATAATGTAGGCAAAGATTCAGTGGATGGCGAACATGAGTAGTGAGCCTGACACCATCGATGTGTTAGATGTTGATTACACACCTATGAGAAACTTTGGTTTGCTGGTTTTAATGGTAACTGTTGGAATATTTGGAACCTGGAGTTATTTTGCCCCGATTGGCAGTTCTGCTTTGGCATTAGGCAGTGTTGCTGTAAAAAGCCATCGTAAAACAGTGCAGCACCTGGATGGCGGAATTATTCAAAAAATATTTGTAAAGGACGGTGATCTGGTGGAAGCCGGTCAACAATTGATGTTGCTGGATGATACGCAAATTAATGCCCAGATGGAAATGTTAAAAGGGCAGTATATTTCTCACAAATCTTTAAGTGAGCGTTTAACCGCAGAGCGTAATAACAAGCAAAAAGTATTGTTTTCATCTGAATTGACTGAAATGAGTGATAGTCGTGTCAAGGAAGCTATAGAAGGTCAGAGGAATATATTTAAAGCAAGAAAAAATAGCCATCAGGGTGAGATGGCGGTATTGCAACAGCGTATTCAGCAGCTGGATTCGAAAATCTCCGGCCTGGTTGCTCAGCGAGTGAGTAAAAAAGAATTGGCCGGATCCTATGTCAAAGAAATTAAAGGATTAAGAAAGCTTTTGGCGGATGGGTTTGTGGAAAAGCAGCGCTTAAGAGATCTGGAAAGAAATTTAACTCTGACTAAAGGCGATATTGCTACACTGACCTCCGATATTGCAACAACTCAAATGCAACGAGGTGAGACGCGTTTGCAAATCTTGCAAAACGAAAAAAAACTGCAGGAAGATGTGGCGCATCAATTAGAAGATGCAAATGCGAAATTGTTTGATATCTTTGCCCGTTTACAGGCTGTAAAGGATAAAAAAGCAAGAGCGAAGATCAAGGCACCCGTCAAAGGTTCGGTATTTAATTTGTCGATTTATACGGAAGGTGGTGTGATTACGGCCGGTTCTCCGATTCTGGATATTGTGCCTGAAGGTGTCGATTTAATTATTCGAGTTCAGATTTCTCCTCTGGATATTGATCGAGTTAGAATGGGGGCAGTGGCTGAAGTGCGGTTTAGCGCATTTAGCAATAAGACAATTCCAACTTTGGAGGGCGTGTTAACTGCGATATCAGCGGATAGTTTTGTCGATGAAAAAACAGGCAATAGTTTTTATCAGGCGACAGTTGAGTTGACCGAGGAAAGCAGGGTAAATCTGGGAGATTTAAAATTAATTCCTGGTATGCCGGTAGAAGTACTGGTTAATACGGGCGAAAGAACCTTGTTTGAATATTTGATGCAACCGATATCGGATGCGTTTGCCAGGGCGTTTATAGAAGAATAGCTGATTGATTGGGTAGAGCCTGATTTTGCATTGATCTTTCTTATCTTTCGAGTTTGACATAGGTTGGTTTTAAGTGTATTATGCTGAGTTCACTTTTATTAAATATGCTTTATGGAGCTGACGCCAATGTATGCGGTCATTCAAACAGGTGGAAAACAGTATCGCGTTGAACAGGGTACCACCTTAAAAATAGAAAAATTAGAGCTAGGTGCTGGCGATAGTGTTGAGTTCGACAAAGTATTAATGGTTCAATCCGAAGACGGTACCAAAATCGGGCAACCCTATTTAGAGTCTGGAAAAGTTACAGCTGAGGTTGTTTCTCAAGGCAGGCATGATAAGGTTAAAATTATCAAGTTTAAAAGACGTAAACACCATATGAAACAAATGGGTCATCGTCAGTATTTCACAGAAGTCCAGATCACTGGAATTTCTGCATAAACAGGAGTATATAAAATGGCACATAAAAAAGCGGGTGGTAGTACTCGAAACGGTCGCGACTCCAATGCCAAGAGATTGGGTGTGAAACGCTATGGTGGTCAGGCTGTTACGGCTGGAAACATTATTGTTCGTCAACGTGGCACTCAATTCCATGTAGGTGATAATGTTGGGATTGGTAAGGATCATACTATTTTTGCAACAGCGGATGGTAAGGTTTTGTTTCATGAAAAAGGCCCTAAAAATCGCAAATTCATCAGTGTTGTGACTGCTTAATTTCAATTACAATACCGATTAAAAAAGCCCCGTATTTTCGGGGCTTTTTTGTTTCTGGAGAAAATAGTTTTTATGAAATTGTAGTTCGGATTCTTCATAAAACCATTCAGGTACATACTCTATTTTTCAAAAGACATAAAAATTTCACGTAAGCTTTTGAATGAATTATGTTTACTTAAAAATATTCACGGTCTTTATGAAATATCCGGGCTAAGTTCTTCCCTCTGATAGTTTCTTTGTTCGGTATTCAGAAATATGTCCAATTATATAAATCCATGATTCATCTAATGGTTAATAAAACGCTATGAGATTTGTAGACGAAGCTGAAATTCGTGTGGAAGCGGGTGATGGAGGCAGTGGTGTTGCTTCTTTTCGGCGCGAAAAATATATACCTATGGGCGGCCCTGATGGCGGTGATGGCGGTGATGGGGGCAGCGTTTTTCTTAAGGCTGTTGACAATGTAAATACATTGGCGGATTTTCGTTATCATTCTTTGCATAAAGCAGAGCGTGGTCAAAATGGTATGAGTAAGAATTGTACCGGAAAAAAAGGTGATGACCTTTATATTCTCGTGCCAGTCGGTACGATGGTGATTGAAGCGAATACTGATGAAAAGATAGGTGATTTAACTTCGGCAGATGAGACGTTGTTGGTGGCAAAAGGCGGTTTTCACGGTTTGGGGAATGCGCGTTTTAAAAGTAGTGTTAATCGAACGCCACAACAATTTTCCAAAGGTAAGCCGGGTGAGCATCGAACTCTGAAGCTCGAACTCATGGTCATTGCTGATGTGGGTCTGTTGGGTATGCCAAATGCGGGTAAGTCGAGTTTGATTCGTTCGGTTTCGTCTGCCAAGCCAAAAGTGGCTGATTACCCATTTACTACATTGCATCCAAATCTGGGGGTGGTTCGGGTTGACGATTTACGTAGTTTTGTCATTGCTGATATTCCCGGTATTATTGAAGGTGCTGCTGAAGGCGCGGGTTTAGGGTTGCAGTTTTTAAGGCATTTGTCGAGAACTGGACTGCTGTTGCATATGGTTGACATACAGCCTTTTGAATCAGATTTTTCAGCGGTAGAGGCGGCGAAAAAAATTATCAGGGAAATTGAGAAATGGAGTGATGAGCTATCGGCAAAACCGCGTTGGCTGGTTTTGAATAAAACCGACAGGATTCCATCTGAAGAGCTGGATGCGCATTGCAGTCATATTATCGCTGAGTTGCAGTGGCAGGGCCCTGTATTTCAGGTCTCGGCATTAAAAAAATCCGGTACGCGTGAATTGATGTTCCAGATTATGGAATTTTTAGAGCAGCAAAAAAGAGAAGATGGTGAGCAGAGCTGATTTTCATAAAGCCAGGCGGATTGTCATTAAGATTGGTAGTTCACTTCTGACTGCTGGTGGTGCAGGCTTAAATAAAGAGGCAATTGCTGGCTGGGTTTCTCAGATGGCGGCGCAAAGCAAGACAGGCAAGGATATTTTGCTGGTTTCATCCGGTTCAGTTGCTGAAGGTATTAGTCGCTTGGGTTTGGAAAAAAGGCCAGCTACGTTGCATGAGCTGCAAGCGGCGGCATCTGTGGGGCAAATGGGGTTAATTCAAACGTTTGAAATTAATTTTCAGCGCCATCAAATGCATTCAGCGCAGGTGTTATTAACTCATGATGATTTGTCTGACCGAAAACGCTATTTAAATGCGAGAAGTACCTTGCTTACCTTGCTGGATTTTAATGTGGTGCCAGTGATTAATGAAAATGATGCAGTGGCTACAGATGAAATTCGTTTCGGCGATAATGATACTTTGGCGGCATTGGTTGCTAATCTGGTGTCAGCTGATCTTTTAATTATTCTAACAGATCAAAATGGGCTGTATGATGATAATCCAAGTTTGAACCCAAACGCTGTGCTGATTGATTCAGCGGGTGTGGATGATGCCTTGTTAGATAAGGTAGCTGGCGATAGTATCAGTGGATTGGGTCGCGGAGGCATGTATACCAAAGTCAGGGCGGCGCGTCTTGCGGCTCGATCTGGAGCGGCAACCGTGATTGCTTCAGGTGCAATTGAAGATATTATTAGTCAGGTGATTGCAGGTCAGTCATTAGGCACTTATTTGAAGCCGAATATTGTGCCTTTGGTTGCCAGAAAACAATGGCTGGCGGGACAGTTGCAGGTTAAGGGGCAGCTTGTTTTGGATAACGGTGCAGTGAGTAGTTTGTGTGCTGCAGGTAAGAGTTTATTGGCGGTTGGTGTGGTTGATGTGTTGGGTGAATTCAGGCGCGGTGACCTGGTGGCCTGCATTAATCATGAGGGTAAGGAAATAGCCAGGGGGCTTATAAATTACGGCAGCCAAGATGCGCAGAAGATTAAAGGATGTAGCAGTGGTGAGTTTGAATCGTTATTAGGCTATGCTGACGAAGCGGAGCTGATTCACCGAGATAACCTGGTGGTGATTTAGTCAGTAAGCAAGCACTATTTCTGGCTAAACAGAGAGAATGTTCAGCCAGTTGTATTGTCTCTGGATTAACCTAGAGCTTTTACCTTAGCGAATAAGCGACTTTTGCTACGCGCGGCTTTATTTTTATGTATCAGGCCTTTGCTTGCTGCGGAGTCCAGTACAGATGTAACTGTTTTATAGGCATCAGTTGCTTGTTCTTTGTTGCCCTCATTTACTGCGGCAATCACTTTTTTTACAAAGGTGCGTAGGTTGCTGCGCTGACTTGCATTTTTTACACGTCTTTTTTCTGCTTGACGTGCTCTTTTTTTAGCTTGTGCTGAATTAGCCATGGTTTAAAAAATAAATCGGTTGATAATTGAACAGACTATTATCGTTATTTACTGATTGTATGTCAACTTTTTGTTGGTTTGTTCAGAAAAGCTTGCTTCTGATGGCGCTCAATGTTTGATAAATACTGAATTAACGTGTGTTGTTGAAAAAATCCAGCATAGCCTATTCTGGTAAAGCTAAGTCAGTTTGAGATAATAGATATATTTTACTTGGTTCTAGACAAACCCCACGTTACTTCCATTGTAGCCTGAGTGACAGCATCCCTGCTAGCAATAGCCTTGAGAAACAAAACGGAAACAACGTATAACGAGTGGTTGGTATAGAGCCATGATATTTTATTCAGGATAATTCAGTGAGCAGACAATTAATCAAGTCAACGGCTGTAGTCAGTAGTATGACCATGGTTTCAAGGGTGTTAGGTTTAGTCAGAGATATATTGTTTGCCAGGATTTTTGGAATTGATGCAGCGACCGATGCGTTTTTTGTCGCCTTTAAAATTCCAAATTTTATGCGACGACTTTTCGCTGAAGGTGCTTTTTCTCAAGCTTTTGTGCCTGTTCTTTCAGATTATAAGGAAACTGGCAGTCAGGAAAAACTGAAAGCGTTTGTTGATAGAACAGCCGGTTCTTTTAGTTTGGTGCTTTTTGTCGTCACTTTAGTGGGTGTAAGTTCAACGCCTTTATTGATTATGTTGTTTGCACCTGGATTTATGGATAATCCACAACAATATGATCTGGCCGTTGAAATGTTGAGGATCACGTTTCCTTATTTGTTTTTTATTTCACTGGTTGCTTTTGCGGGTGGCATTTTGAATTCGCATGGCAAATTTCTGGTGCCGGCTTTTACGCCCGTTTTTCTTAACATTTGCATGATTACTGCGGCAGTATTTTTGTCGCCTTTTATGCAAGAACCTATTGTTGCTTTAGCATGGGGTGTCTTAGCAGCAGGCCTGGTTCAGCTATTATTTCAAATTCCGGCTTTATTAAAGTTAAGGTTGTTGCCACGATTAAAATTAGGATTTTCGGATCCGGGCGTTAAAAAAATTCTTAATCTGATGTTGCCGGCAGTTTTTGGTGTCTCGGTAACCCAGATAAATTTGCTGCTGGATACCTTGATTGCCTCTTTTCTGGCATCGGGCAGTGTCTCCTGGCTATATTATTCTGACAGACTGGTTGAGTTTCCTTTAGGTATTTTTGGTGTTGCATTAGCGACAGTGATATTGCCTAATTTGTCCAGGAGTCATAGCAAGGCTGATGCCGGGCAGTTTTCCAGCTCACTGGATTGGGCTTTGAGACTGGTTTTATTAATTGGAATGCCTGCTGCCGTTGGCTTATTTTTATTGGCTGAACCGATGTTATCGACTATCTTTCAATATGACCAGTTTGGAACAGACGATGTGAGGCAGGCAGCCAAAAGTCTTATGGCTTATTCTTTAGGTTTGCTGGGATTTATTCTGGTAAAGGTCTTGGTGCCGGGGTTTAGTTCCAGGAAAGATATGAAGACACCGGTGCGTTTTGGAATTTATGCCATGTTCGCCAATATGGTATTAAACATTATTCTGGTGTTTCCTCTGGATCATGCGGGCCTGGCCCTGGCAACTTCACTTGGAGCTTTTTTTAATGCCTATTTGTTGTTGAGCGGATTAATTAAACACAAATTTTATATACCTGGAAAGAACTGGTGTCAATTTATTGCTAAAGTCATTGTGGCGAATGAAATCATGGCGGCTTTTATTTATTTGTCTGTGGACAGTCAGCTTTGGCTTAATTGGGGGGCATTGCAACGTTCCTTGAATCTGACTTTTTGGATTCTATGCAGCGGCGCTATCTATTTTATCGTTTTATGGCTTTTGGGAATTAAGCCAGCTGATATATTAAGCACTGAGGGAAGTAAATAAGGTATTGGCTATACAGATCTGGACGTTGGAGAATATTCAGGTACGTTGCTTTTTCGAAAAGCAGCATGTGGTGTATCTGTCTTAGAATCGTTTATAAAATATAAGAACATGACTCTATACAAACCACAGGTTGCTTCCATTTTGTCTCTGAAGGCACGGGCGTCAATACGTCCGTGTAGCCTTAGTGGCAGCATCCCTGCTGTCAATAGCCTTGAGAAACAAAACGGAAACAAGGTATATGCTGTGGTTTGTATTGAGCCATGTATAACAATAACCTGCCGTTCCGTTGAAATTGTCTGGCAAAGGTTTATTTCCATAAATATAGTTTCAAAAAAATTAAGCCTATGAATAGTCAATCAAAAGTTGCGTTTTTTTTATTACTGATCATGGTTAAAGGCGTTAATTCTGAAGAGCAGTCAGATGATCTGCTGTTACAAGAATTAATGGCCATTGTGGACGAAAGTACCGATATTGTTACCAAGACCAAAATGAATGCAAATTCAGTTCCTGGAACGGTGACCGTTTTGCAAGGAAGTGAAATGGAAAGTCTGGGTGCTAAAAATGTTTGGGAGGCTCTGGCATTTGTGCCAGGAATACTTCCAGCTACTCTCGGTGCTGGTGGCCCCTCTCTGCTGGCTCGAGGTGTTTCTTTTCCTTTCAGTTCAGGCAATGTAAAAATTCTGGTGAATTCTTTGTCTATGAGTCGGGAAAGCTCGGGCATGAACAGCTCAGTCTTGAATATTCCAATTGAACAGGTAGAAAGAATAGAAGTGGTCAGAGGCCCTGGCGCAATAGTCTATGGTGATAACGCCTTTATGGGACTGGTTAATATTATTACGGATGATTCAAATAATAAGGCCTTTGTCAGAGCAGAAAGTAATGGTGCTCTGGCGGGTGGCCTTGCCGGGAGTTATAGTGATCCAGATCAAAAGTTGAAAATACATGGACATGGTTATTATTATGATAATGACTCTGAAAAAGTGCGAAACGGTTTGTTTGCCAGTGAAGACAGGCAGTTTGGGTTATTTTCCCTGGCTTATGAAGACTTTACTTTGTCTTTGCAGTCATATCATAGTGACAAACAGGTCAGTGATAATACTTCTCCGAAAGAAGACAGTGATATATTTTCAATCAAACAACAGATTGAGCTTATGCCCGAATTGAATCTATCACTGAATTTTAATTATTTACTGAATAACTTTTTTCAGGGATCTGCATTTTACCAGGGTGATACCCGTGAAGGCACAATAGATTTATTCTGGACCGGCATGCAGGATCATCAATGGTGGTTTCGTTTTAATTACACTGAAGAGCTAATAGACAAGGCAGGTTTTACTAATCAGACTTTAAGGAACACATCCAGGCCGTTCCCTCCTCCTGGGAATTCCCCTCAAAATCGTCCACCAGGGCCACTACCCCCACCTGAGCGAGGCAGTCAAAATGTTGCGGCCAGCCCATTTAAAATTAGGGATATCAGCCGTAAATTTTATAGTTTTGTCTTGCAGAATCAATTTGAAATTACAAATGAACTGACCTTGACCAGCGGTATTCGCTTTAATTACCGTGAGGATCTGAATCACGGTTTTTTTACGCCACGTATAGCTGGGGTCTGGCGGATATCAGACAAACATATTCTCAAGGCACAATATGCGGAAGGTTTTAGAGCGCCTACGTTTTTTGAGCTGTATCCTGCGGGCAATCGAATCAATTTAAAACCTGAAATTATTGAAACCTCAGAGTTGAGCTATATATACCATCAACCTGATTTTAGTGGAAAAATCACTTTATTCTATTCTGAAATTGAAGATATGTTATTTGCTGAGGGGGATAGTTTTGGCAATCAAACCGAAGGTGAGAACTTGGGTGTTGAGCTGGAATTAAGCCAGCAATTACTGGATAGCTTTAAGTGGCAAGCTAATTTCACTTTTGTGGATTCGTCGAGTACGCGAAACAGGCAATTAGAAGATCGCGAGGATTTCACTTCTGCGAATTGGTTGGCTAATATCATGTTGTTTTATCAGCCAGTGAAATATATGTTATGGACTGCGCATTGGAATTATACGGGTAACCGGGATAGAGTTTTTATTCCTGTCGATGACGAGCATCAGCTCAATCTAACATTAAACATTCGCAATTTGCCCGTCAAAGGCCTTGAATTTAAAGTCGGGCTGGAAAATTTACTGGCAGATGACGAAGTGGATATATTAACCTTACCCAATGAAAGGGCGTCCCTGCGTTATGGAAATGAAAGAACGCTCTGGTTTAATATTTCCTACCGCCTCTAATTAATCCATGCCTTGTTTGTCCAGGAAGACATTAAGCTTAATTATATTTACAGTTTTGTTGCTGTGTAGCGGTTTTGCAATTGGGTTTGATGAACCTACGCAAAGAAGAATTAACATAGGTTTAAGGTTGTTCAGTACATTATTGGCCTCGGATATGCGTTTGGCTGAAAAGTTAAATGCTGAAAATGAACTCAACATAATTCTGGTGGTAAGGGATGATAAAAGTCATGCTGAAGACTTATCAATAAATTTTTTGCAGCTGGGTCGAGAGCGTGATAAAGGAAAAATAAACGGCCACCCATTGAAAGTTGTCGCAGTAACGGTGAGTGAATTGAAAGCAATGGAATCTGAGCAGATTGCAGGAATATTTGTTGCTGAACTGTTTTCTGATCAAGTGTTAAATCAGATCATTGGTTTTGGTATACGAAAACAGCTGATTTCCTATTCTCCTTTTGAAGGCGATGTAGAGCGTGGCATCTTAGGTGGAATAGCGGTTGGTTTAAGAGTTAAGCCCTATCTAAATCAAAGCACTTTATCGGCATCGAAGATAGAGATCAAACCGTTGTTTATCAAAGTCTCCAAATTCTATAATGATGACTAATCTGAATAAAGGTAAAAAAGTTTACCGGCAGATCACGGTAGCCTTTCTTTTATTGGCGATATCAATCGAGACCTTACTGTTTGGGTATTGGTATTTCATGTTACAGCCAAGGCTGCAAAAAGAGGCAGAAGTGTCTGCTAATCTGATTGCACAGGCTCAAGCTGAGTCAGTTTCCTATGCGCTGCTGTCAGGTCATGGCAAATTTAATTATGATGACACGATAGTCGCGCTGGACAAGATTTTGATGTCTATCGATACGACTATCCAGCAACCATTTGTTCAGAGGATTACCCTGGAACTTGATCAGAGTGTGTTTTCCAATGAAATTAAACAGCCGGTAATTATCCGGGGTGACTTTGATTGTTTGAAATGTTTTAAATCAGCGGTGCCTTTATATTCTGAAGCCAGTTTTGAATTGATGGGTGTCGCCACCTTTCAAATCAGTGATGCTTATTTTAAGGCTTTGGATAACGACGTCAAAATCAAACTGATTATTGAATCGATTGTCAGTCAGATATTTTTATTGATTACCTGGCGCCTGGTCATTAATCTGAGCGCGCGATTGGAAAAGCAGACTCAAAATCGTATTCGAGCTGAAGTTGCTCTGCAAGAGAAAAACCTGCAAATCGAGCGTTTGTTGAATCAACTCAGCCAGTATTTTGTATATAAACGGGATGAGCAGGGACGGTTTTTATCTGTATCTGATTCTATAGAAACGATTCTGGGGTATAGCACCAGTCAGTTTCGTGAAAACTATGTAAATTATGTCAGTCAGCATAAAGACAATCAATGTTTTTTAGATCAAGCCTGTCAAGTGGTAGAGACAGAGGGTAATGAATACAGTTGTAACGTTCAGATGATTGATAGTAAGGGGCATTTGCACTGGATAGAATTATCAGAAGTTGAGAAGTTCGATAAGGAAAATTACTGTGTCGTGCGTGAAGGAATAGGGAGAGATATTACTGAAAATCGCAATAATCAGGCTAAATTGGAAGAAGCCAAAAAACTGGCTGAACATGCCAGTCAAACTAAAGGCGACTTTTTGGCTAATATGAGCCATGAAATTCGAACACCGATGAATGCAATCATGGGTATGAGCTATCTGGCCTTAAAAACAAGCTTAACCGACCAGCAGCATGATTATTTAACCAAGATTCAGAATTCAACACGAGGATTATTAGGCATCATTAATGATATTCTGGATTTTTCAAAAATTGAAGCGGGTAAGCTGGGCATGGAAGAGGTCGATTTTATGCTGGATAATGTTTTGGAAAATTTGTGTTCTAACTGTAGTGATAAAGCGAATGAAAAAAACCTTATTTTAAATATCAATAAATCAAACAGCATACCGAATGTATTGATTGGCGATCCTCTCAGATTAGGACAAATTTTGATTAATCTGGTGACCAATGCCATTAAGTTTACCCAGCAAGGTGAAGTATCTGTAGACATTAACCTAATGCAAAAACGGGATAAACGAGTTGAACTGGAATTTAAAATTCAGGATACAGGGATCGGTATTAGTCAAGATAAAATACAGCACTTGTTTGATCCCTTCAGTCAAGCGGATAGTTCTATCACCCGTAAGTTTGGAGGCACAGGGCTAGGTTTATCGATCAGTCAACATTTGGTAGAAATGATGAATGGCACCATACAGGTTGAGAGTATTGAGGGCCAGGGAAGTTTATTTAGTTTTAATGTCTGGCTGGGCTTTAGTCATTCGGCTGCAGCGGTGAGTAATTCTTATTTTAACCATCCGTTAAAAGGCATTAAGGTGCTGATAGTTGATGATAATGAGGATAGCAGAATGGTATTGCAGGATATGCTGAACGAAATGTCAGTGAATTGTGATACCGAAGATAATGGTCAAGCTGCTCTGGACCAATTGGAAAAGGCTGATAGTGAGGGCAACGCCTATGACCTGGTATTGCTGGATTGGAAAATGCCTGATCTTGATGGAATTGAAGTGATTAAACTGATTCATTCTCATTACAAATTGACTTCAGTTCCTACCATCGTTATGGTGACTGCTTATGAGCGCACTGAACTGCTCAGACAGATTGGCAATATCAAATTGGATGGTGTGATTACCAAACCGATTAATTCATCGGTATTAGTTGATAGCATGATGAATGCATTTGATAAACATAGCCGAAAAATGGGTTTTAAGGTATCTGGTTACGAAGGCCAATTTAAGCAAAAGCTGTCAGCTTCAGGCAAAAATATTTTGCTGGTTGAAGATAATTCAATCAATCAGCAAGTTGCCAAAGAATTATTAGAAGGCTTTGATTTATCGGTTGTCATTGCCTCAAATGGTTTGGAAGCTCTGCAATGTCTAAAAAAACAGGTTTTTGACCTGGTTTTAATGGATTTACAGATGCCTGAAATGGATGGTTTTCAGGCAACTGAAAAAATTCGTTCCCAACCTGTGTATGATCGTATACCGATCATAGCCATGACAGCGCATGCCATGACAGGGGACAAAGAAAAATGTCTGGCTATGGGCATGAATGATCATCTTGCCAAACCCGTAGAGCCAAATCGCCTGGTTGCTATGCTAAATCAATGGCTGGGGCATGATCTGGCCTATGAAGATAGAAAACTGCCGGAGCCTCAATCGGACAATACTATCGATACCAAAAGTGCTGCTTTGCCCGGCTTTGATCGAGAAACAGGGATGAAAAAAGTCAGAAATAACCAGCGTATGTATGAGAAGCTGTTAACTGAGTTTTATCAGGATCATAAAGAGACAGCTTATCAAATTCAGCAGGCGCTTCAGAATAATGACAGGGACACTGCGATTAAAAAAACGCATTTGATCAAAGGTGTTTCGGGCAATCTCGGTGCCAGAGAACTTTATGCCCTGGCCTCGGAACTGGAACAAACCCTTGAAGATGGCGTTGAATATAAAATCAGTCTACAAGCCTTTAGCCAACATTTTGAAACAGTTATGATGGGGTTGGCCGAAATGATTTTTATAGATCAGGATAATGTCACGATAAATTCTGTTCAGTCTAAGAACATGGACTTGCAACAAGTGATGGCTCAAGTCGATCTATTAATGAGTGATCTTGAAAAAAATCGGTTTAATGCAACGCAAACACTGGATCAATTAGCTCAATTAATCGATGGATACTTTAAAGAAGAGTTTAATCATTTGAAAACAGAAGTGGATGCCTTTGCATTTAAAGAAGCAATTATTTGTTTGAATAAACTCAAAGAAAAACTGGCGCAGGTAAAAAGTGATGGATAAAGCACATATTCTTATCGTTGATGACGATAGAGCCAATATCAATATTCTGGGAAATATGCTGGCGACAGAATATGAAATCCATGTGGCGATGAATGGGCAGCAAGCGATTGAATTATTGGATGAAGA
>SPJK01038952.1_pt1 | contig 19014 bp, 18 predicted proteins | sample 3741771 | NCBI WGS metagenome assembly SPJK01 (sample SAMN10925997, study PRJNA522277) | cold seep metagenome | isolation source: Elba SIP-enriched marine methane seep metagenome, extraction at timepoint T2 | place: Italy: coast of Elba, Mediterranean Sea
CCATGGCTGAAATTCGTGACCACGAGGCGCGTTTTGCCAATCTCACCAGCCGCCACCATTGCGCGCATCTGGCGCACCATGGGATAGGCGGAGTAGCAATAATTCACGGCGCAGGTCTTCCCGCTGGCCTCGGCCACGCGCACGATCTCTTCGCCTTGCTCGACCGTCATGGTCATGGGCTTTTCGCAAAGCACGTTGAACCCCGCCTCCAAGAACGCCTTCGTGATTTCGAAATGTGTGTCATTGGGCGTGGCGACGGTCACCAAGTCGACGCGATCCTCGCGGTTCCGTTCGCCGTCGAGCATCTCCTGCCAATTTCCATAGGCGCGATCCGGCGCAACGCCCAGCTCCACGGCATAGGCTTTCCCAGCTTCAGCATTGACGTCTAAAGCTCCGGCACTCATGGTAAAAAGCCCATCGGCCTGAGCGCCCAATCTATGTGCCGGACCGATCTGACTGCCCTTGCCACCACCGATCATGCCCCAATTCAATTTTACCATGGCACTGCTCCTCAAAAGCCAATGGTTTCAAGATATTCGCGATTGTACTTCGCGTCATCTAGCGGGCTTGTATTGCCCAAGGTCGGGTCGCAATCTTGCTCGACAGTGCACCAGCCCTCAAAACCTGCATCGAGCAAGGTCTGCCGCACCGCTGCGAAATCCACATCGCCCAATCCGAGTTTGCAAAAGATACCCTGTCCACATGCGTCGTAGAAGCCTGTCGATTGCGCAACACAATTAGCTTTCACAGTGGGGTTTATATCTTTGAAATGCATATAGGAAATTTGATCCATGTGCTTGCGCATGAAGGCGACCGGATCATAGCCTGCATAGGAGTGATGCCCGGTGTCGAAACAAATCTTGAGCACAGAGGGATCAGTTTCCTCAAGCAGACGCTCCAGTTCGGGTTCAAAATCCATGAAACCTGCTGCATGCGCATGAACGCCAACGGTCAGACCCGCGTCATGTCCGATTTGTGCTATGCCGTTGATGCGATCTCGATAGGCTTGCCACTCAGTTACATCCATCTTTTCTGCGGCTTCCCAACGGCCCGCAGTGGGTGCGCGGCGCTCGGAGATTGAATCGATTAGCACAAGATGTTCAGCGTTATGGGCGTTCAATGCCGCAATTGTGCGCGTCGCGCCGTCGAGTACATCGTCCCATTGAGCTGCGTCATGGAAGGGGCGAAACACGACGCCGCCAATTAGCGTTTGTTCGAATTCGGCAAGCGCATCGCCGAGCTCATTTGGGTCTTCGGGCATGAATCCGACAGGTCCGAGTTCGATTCCGGAATATCCGGCCTCGCGGTTTTCACGCAATACGTCACGCCAAGCAGGATTGCGGGGATCGCCAGCGAATTCCACGCCCCAAGAACAGGGCGCGTTGCCAATTTGGATGGTCATTCTGTGTCTCCTCAGACTTGCGGAACGTCTGTCCATTGTCCGGATTTGGAAGATGATATGGCCGCGTCCACCACTTCTGCAACGGCCAAACCGTCTCGGAATGTCGGCCATTGGGATGCGCCTGCGGCGATGGCTTCTAGAAAATCTTTGGCCTCGATTATGATTTGATCCTGATATCCGGTCCCGTGTCCGGGCCCTTGGCAAACCGGCTCATAGTCGGGATGGGCTGGGCCGGTCAGGATCTTGGTGAAGCCGCGCGTCGCCTCGGGGCCTTCGGCACGGTAGAGCCAAACCGCGTTCTGATCTTCTTGGTCAAAACGGATCGCGCCTTTTGTTCCATGAATTTCATAAGCATAGCCCATTTTGCGACCTGTGGCGACACGGCTCGAATAGATATGTCCCATAACTCCTGAGGCGAACCGGCACATGATCTGCGCGTGGTCATCATTGGTGACAACACCGCCGGGACGTTCATTGTGCACGGTCTCAATGGCACCCATCACGCTTTTGATCGGACCCAAAAGGGCGAGAGCTGCGTTGATCGGATGCGGAGCGAGATCGCCCATATTACCATTGGCCATGCCCTCGCACCGCCAATTATGTGGCGTCTGTGGGTTCGCGAGAAAGTCTTCGGTATGCTCGCCGCGAAACCATGTGACATCACCGATGGTGCCGTCCTGGACCAACTTGCGCACAAACTGGCTGGCCGGGGTGCGGATATAGTTGAAGCCGGTCATGTTCACCGCGCCGGACGTTTCAGCGGCCGTCACCATCGCCCGGGCATCTTCTAGCGACTCGGCAAGCGGTTTCTCGCATAAGACCGGTTTACCCAAGGCAAATGTGGCTTCTGCAACGGCACGATGTGTGTCTTGTGGTGACGCGATGATGATCGCTTCAACAGCAGGGTCACCGACAAGCTCGCGCCAATCGCCGGTCCCCCGCGCGAAACCATAGGCCGCGCGGTAGCGCTCTGCTGAAGTTTCCGACGATGCGGCGATCATTTCGAGGCGAGGGCGTAGAGCTGTGTTAAACACAGCCGCGACGGAGGCCATGGCCACCGAATGGGCCTTGCCCATGTAACCGCCTCCGATGATCCCAACGCCAATCTGACGAGCTTCCGACATGCACAATCTCCAAAATATATTGCAACCGGTTGCATTAGCGCTATCCTGCGCGTGCGGCGGACGTCAAGACACGTCATGCGACGTAACACGCAAATCAAACGGAATTCGCTATGCTGACTGATTGGACGCACCTTAAGCAGAATAATTTTCTCGTTGTTGGACGTGCAGGCTTCGATGTTTTCACCGATGTGGGCATCAAAGTGGAAGACGCGGAGCAAATGCGTGTGGGTCTTGGCGGCTCGGCGGCGAATACAGCGGCCGGCATTTGCAAGCTGGGCGGGCAGGCGGCTTTGGTGACCTGTGTCTCCGACGATTCGATTGGCAGTTTCTGTATTGGTCAACTGGAACGTTATGGAGTCGATCCGCGATATGTGCGCCGAGTTGGCGGGGAATTCCGCAATTCTATGGCGGTGTATGAGAGCGTTCTTGAGGGCCATCGCAGCGTGATCTACCGCAATGGTGCCGCTGATTTTGAGATGGACTTGGCCGATTTTCAGGGTGTGGATTTCGCGTCTTATGGTGCGATGATCACTGCTGGCACAGTTTTTGCGGCTGAGCCGTCGCGCAGTGCAGCTTTCGAGGCGATGCGGCGCGCGAAAGCTGCAGGCGTTCCGGTGATTTTTGACGTGGATTACCGCCCTTACAGTTGGCCATCCCCTGAAGTGGCGTCCGAGGTGCTTAGCCGGGCTGCGCAGATGAGCGATATGATCGTCGGAAATGATGAAGAATTCGGCTTCATGTCAGGTGGCTATGACGAGGGTTTAAGTAAAGCGCGGGACCTTGCCGCTGAGGCGGTTCGCATCGTGATTTTTAAGCGCGGGCCAGAGGGGGCCGTCACGTTGTCCGGTGGTGAAGAAATTCGAACCGGTATTTTTCCGGTCACAGCCGTGAAACCCGTAGGCGCGGGCGATAGCTTTATGGCGGGGTTGCTGACCTCTTTGGCAGCGGGACTGGACTTGAAATCCGCAGTACTGCGCGGCTCCGCCTGTGCATCCATAACTGTATCGCGTCCCGGCTGTGCACCGGCAATGCCCGGCACAGAAGAGTTGGAGGCGTTTGTCACGACGCATCCTGGGCCTACAATACCATAAAGGAGACTGACATGCATATCGCACCGTTTGATAATGAAAACAAAGCCATAGTGGATGTGGAAGATGCGCATGTTCCGTTGAACTATTTCAATATCGTTAAGCTGAATAAGGGCGAGCAGTTTGGATATTCCGTTCCGGGATATGAGACCTGCATCGTGCCTGCGACTGGTCTCATTGATGTTTCTGTCGGCGGGTTTTCCGCAAAAGAACTGGGCGGGCGTGGTGTCGATGTTTGGGATGGTGAGCCAGAGGGCGTGTATGTTCCGACAGGAGCAGGGGCGCGGTTCACGTGTCTCAGTGATACGGTGGAAGTGTTCATCGCGGGGGCCAAATATGACGGCGTCTTGGACCCATTTGCAGTACGGGCCAATGAGCTGGATTTGGTGCAATATGGCAGTGACGACACGAAAACCCACCGGAAGATTAAACATATTCTTGGCGCAAATCAACATGAGCGCGTTGGGCGCCTGCTTGTGTCTGAGCTTTTCACCGTAGGTGCTGGAGGGTGGTCCGGTTTTCCCAGTCACAAACATGACACAGATAGGCTCCCGACCGAGTCGCGGCATGATGAGACCTATAATTTTCGGTTCCGCCCGAATTATGGGTCCGGTCTTCAGATGCTACAACGCGTGGATAATGAGCCCGGAGACGCCTATCACATCATGGATGGGTCAACAGTATTGATCGACAAAGGGTATCATCCGGTTTGCGCGCTTCCGGGTTACGAAATGTACTACTTCACGATTCTTGGTGGGCTCACTCAAAGGTCGCTCAAACAATATTTTCAGCCGACCCATGAAGAGCAGTTGCATACGATCCCGGGCATCATGGACATGGTTGCTAAATTTAAGTGAGTGTGGATCTCTAGCCCCGAATTTTCGTCGAAAATTCGTGCACCAATTCTGTGTAGATTCCGTAAAAAAGTACTGAAAGTAGGCAAGAATCTTGAACTTTGATGGCTAATCCAAACGGGCAAAGGAGGAAAATCTTGACCTTAGCCACGTCAGCAGACGTTCTTCAGCCCGCGTTGAAAGGCGGATGGGCCATCGGTGGTCTCGTGTGTCTCGGCTGGGAGGACGCGCGGGCCTATGTGACTGCAGCCGAAGAAGAAGGCGTCCCCGTGATCTTGCAGGCTGGACCGGGGGCCCGAGCGCATATGCCAATCTCCGTTTGGGGCGCGATGTTTCGCAGTCTCGCACGTGAGGTTTCCGTGCCTGTTGTTGCCCATCTGGATCATGGTTATTCGCTCCAAGACTGTCGCGCCGCCCTTGATGCAGGGTTTACCTCGCTCATGTTTGATGGCTCGCGATTGCCCCTTGCCGACAACATCGCGCAAACCCGGGCCGTCGTTCAATTGGCACATGCCGCGGGGATCTCCTGCGAGGGGGAAATAGGTTTCGTCGGTTATGACGGCGGTGCTGCCTCGAACGGTACTGATCCGAAAGAGGCAGCTCAGTTTGCTTCGGAGACAGGTGTGGATGCCATGGCAATATCCGTTGGAAATGTGCATTTTCAGCAGGATCAAGGTGACGGGCTTGACCGAGCACGCATTGCCCAAATCGAAGCCGAGAGCGATGTGCCGCTGGTGATTCATGGCGGATCCGGTGTTGCCGACGCGGAGCGCCGATTGCTCGCGCGAGAAAGCGCAATCTGCAAATTCAACATTGGCACCGAACTTCGCCAGGTGTTTGGAGCTCAGTTGCGCCAAGTCTTGGCGGAGGATCACACCCGTTTTGACCGCATCGCCATTCTGGGCGCGCTGGAACCTGCGCTCGTCACGGCAGCACGCAAAGTTTTGAAAGACCTGTCCAAGCCGCCGCTATCGCCGCTATAGTGCGCCTTAGGGGAGAGAATTGTAATGACGATTCCCCTAAATCCCTCGGTCAAGTGGCTTGCGTTTTCTAACGACGGGGCACCTGTCAAACACAACGGGTTTTGAAGTCACCAAAGGTCGTTTTTGCGCTGTTCTTTCTATTGGTTTCGCTCCACAACCGTCCCATATTCGGGTCAACGCCTCTCGGGTTGAGGGCGTGAGAGGAGTGACACAGCTATGTCAAAACTGGGCATTATGATTTGCGGTCATGGCAGCCGTTCGAAATCCGCGGAAGAAGAGTTTGGCCTGCTGGCCAAGGGTATTCGCGCCCGTTTTCCCGACATCCCGGTGGAACATGGCTTTCTAGAATACTCCGCTCCGAACATTCACATGGGGCTGGACCGCTTGCGCGATGCTGGCGTCACGCAGATTGTCGCGGTGCCCGGTATGCTCTTTGCCGCAACGCATGCCAAGAATGACATTCCGTCTGTGCTCACCACCTATCAAGAGAAAAACCCCGGACTGACAGTGCAATACGGGCGTGAGCTTGGCCTTCATCCGCAGATGATCGCAGCTTTTGAGGCTCGCATCCTGCAAGCTATGGGAGTGGATCACGTCCATTCAGGCGACCTCTATGACACGATGCTGGTCGTCGTCGGGCGCGGCACGTCTGATACAATGGCCAATGCGGAAGCGGCGCGATTGACACGGATCGTGTCAGAAAACATGGGCTTCGGCTGGTCTGAAACCGTCTATTCCGGCGTGACCTATCCATCCGTAGGACGCGGCTTGGAAATGGCGCTAAAGCTCGGCTTCAAAAAGATCGTCGTGGCCCCGTATTTCCTCTTCACCGGGAAGCTGATTGATCGAATTTACAATTATGTGGACCGGGTGGCGGAGGCTGTACCGGAGGTCACAATCCACAAAGCGATGTATCTCAAAGATCAGGACCATGTGATTGACACCTTTGTCGAACGTATCGAAGAGGCGCGCGGCGGATCGTTGAGCGAGACTAAGGATCTGATGGCGTCCTTTAAGGCGCGTTTGGCAAAAGGTGAGGTGGACATCCATCACCACCATGCCGAATTCCGTGATCCTTTGGATGACGAGGCCGAAGGGCATGATCACGACCATGACGATGATCACAGCCACGATCACGGTCATCATCACCATCATCATCATCATGACCACGATCATTCGCATGGGCACAGCCATGGCGTTTACACACATATCGCACATCCCCTTGGCCCGCGTACTATGATCGACGAGGGTGTGTGCTGCTGCTTTATGAGCCAGTTCCCGCAAGAGGTCATCGACGACGAACGCGCAAAACGCGCGGCGTCTGAGTAAGGAACAGCGATCCAGCGTGCGGGAGTGCGATGCGTTAGTTATTCTGACCAAAGAACCGCCAGACCGCCTAGATAACGAGACCAACTAGACGGAACCCAGGGCTGAAACATGCCCTGTGAATAGGGGGTTTCTTACAGTAGATGCTTCGTATGGAAAGAAATTCGCAAAATATCGAACCTTGGCGCCTATCTTGCGCCCCTATGATGGACTGGACCGATCGTCATTGTCGCTACTTCCATCGTCTCATGAGCGGCCAAGCGCTTTTGTATACGGAGATGGTCACAGCGCCAGCTTTGGTGAAGGGCGGCGCGCTGCATTTGCTGGACTTCTCCGAAGAAGAGCACCCTGTGGCATTGCAACTGGGCGGATCGGATCCGCGCGAATTGGCGGAAGCGGCACGGCTTGGAACGGCGGCTGGTTATGATGAGATCAACCTGAATTGCGGCTGCCCCTCTGACCGCGTGCAGTCTGGACATTTCGGTGCGGTGCTGATGGAGACGCCTGCTTTGGTGGCCGATTGCGTGCGGGCCATGCGCGAGGCGGTGGATTTGGACGTCACCGTGAAATGCCGCATTGGTGTCGATGACCAGAACCCTGAAGAGGTCCTCCCTGAATTTCTGGCCCATGTCGTAGCGGCTGGATGTGAGCGCGTGACGGTCCATGCCCGCAAGGCATGGCTTCAGGGGCTTAGCCCCAAGCAAAACCGGGATATTCCTCCGTTGGACTATGAGCTGGTTTCTCGTGTCAAAGGCTATTTCCCGAACCTGAGCATCTCGATCAATGGCGGTGTATCCACGCTGGATCAAGCGGTGGAGTTGCTCGACGCCGGGATGGACGGCGTGATGATTGGCCGTGCGGCCTATCATCAACCAGCGGACATTTTTCTTGAGGCAGATGCAAGGATCTTTGGCGTGGACGGGCCTGGGCGGGATCGTTTCTCCACGGTCGAAGCGATGGTGCCCTACATTGAAGCCCATCTCACGGCTGGCGGCAAACTGGGGCAGATCACACGACATATGCTCGGCCTCTTTGCTGGGCAACCCGGCGCACGGCATTGGAAGCGACACCTGTCAGAGAATGCGCATCGCCCGGAGGCTGGGCCTCAAACCGTTCTCGATGCACTTGATTTGGTCCGGAAAGCTCAAGAGCCGATCCTTTGAGCCAACATCATAAACCATGGGGCGTAGCGAAACGGCAATCAAGTTCTGTCTTGCGTTGCAACCATATCCTGTGATGGGAGTGACGATATCCAAGGAGACAAGACATGCTCGATACATCGCTTTTGCTGCCCATGTTGGGCCTGCTACTTGTAACTGGAGCCTTCGCGGGGGTGCTTGCGGGATTACTGGGCGTCGGCGGTGGCATCGTGCTGGTCCCAGCCTTCTTTTATGTCTTCTCCGCGCTTGGCTTTGCAGGGGATCACTTGATGCAAGTCTGTCTTGCGACGTCACTTGCCACGATCATCGTCACATCACTGCGCTCCGTTGCCGCCCATAACAAGAAAGGCGCGGTCGATTGGAACGTCCTGCGCGGCTGTGTCATTGGGATCGCGCTTGGCGCGGCCCTTGGTGTCGTTGTTGCCAGTTCCTTGCGCTCGGGAATGCTGCAGGCGATTTTTGGTGTCTTGGCAATCACAGTCGGGCTTTACATGGCCTTTGGCAGACCCGAGTGGCGCGTAGCGGATGCGATGCCCAACGGCCCGGGGCGTTGGATTTCTTCGCCAATTCTGGGATTCATGTCTGTCCTAATGGGAATTGGCGGCGGCAGTTTCGGTGTTCCCTTCATGTCGTTACACAACGTGCCCATCCATCGCGCTGTTGCGACAGCCGCAGGGTTCGGCGTCATAATTGCCGTGCCGTCTGTGATAGGCTTTTTACTGCTCTCAATAGACCCTGCGTCGAAGCCGCCGTTCACAATTGGCGCGGTCAATCTCCCGGCATTCTTCGTTGTCATTGCCATGACATTGATCACCACACCTTATGGGGCGCGGCTTGCACATGCGATGAATCCCGGACCGCTGAAGCGCGCATTCGGCGGCTTCCTGATCCTTGTCGCACTGAACATGCTCCGCAAGGCTGCCGGCTTCTAAGCCTGACATGGACGCCTTCAGAAGATACTCCAGAAACGGCTGGTATGTCTCTGATTACCAAGGGGAAACTGCCTTGTGGGCAGGGGCAGCCTATCCGGTTGCGCGAGACGTTAGCCGGGCCCCTGATTTGCGCGCAGAATGGCTCAGACATGGGGGCACCTGGTTTGTCGGTGTTGATGCACTGCCAAACGTAACGGATGGTTCTGTCGATGGTGTGCCGCTCATTGGCGCTTGGCAAGAGCTCGAACCATACGAAGGCCCATGGCATCGCGCCCAGGTTTCAGTGACCTATCCCGACTACCCACAGCAAGACCCAGACGAAAGTGATGCCGCCTATCGGTTTCGAGTGAGCCGGTTTGCGGCCCATGTGGATGGTCTCTTGCCCGAGACGGGCCGTAGGATGCTACGTGAGCCGCACCGATTCATCCTTGGGCTGCCGTTGAATACATGTGCCGCATGTCCTTTGATGGTCTGGCCGGGAAGCCATCACATCCTAGGAGCCGCTCTTTCAGAGGCTCTGACGAGCGGACCAGATGTGACAGAAGCGTACATTTCTGCGCGCAAACAGGTGCTAGAGACAATTGCGCCGATCCCACTTAACGCTGTGCCGGGGCAAGCCATTTTGTTGCATCGTCACATGCTTCACGGGATAGCGCCCTGGCGCGTTGGGGATAACTGCGAGCCTGATGGACGCATGATTGCTTATTTTCGCCCACAGTTTGAACAGCTTAGAGATTGGTCGATTTAGGTCACCTGGAGGCCGAAACGACGTGACATGCTCACTTCCAAAAGCGAAGCGGTCCCTCTTGAGGCGTCGTTTTCAATTCACTGAGAAGGTGCATCGCGAAATCGCTCAAATGCATCTCCCGTTGGGCCTCGGGTAGATCTTTCAATATTCGAACATTCAGGGGCTTTTTGTCCGCCATGAACAATTTGAAGGCGCGCGCGAGTTTATAGGGCAAACCATGTGACACGACGATTGTCACATCCACCGCTCCAACCGCATCGCGATATGCATATTGGTACAGTTTCTTGAGTCGTCGGACCTCCCAAAGACCGGCCATCGCATTTCGCATGAACCGGAGGTCGGCAATGATGCGAAGGCTGGGCACGAATTCGGGGTGCTTGATGTATTCGATGAACAGGCTTTCCAACTCTTCGTAGTTGGTTGTTCCATCAATACGAACGAGCTTGATGTTTTCGGATTTCAGGATTTTGAAGGTTGCGGCCATTGAGGTATATCATCGTCACGTGAATATTTGACGACTCTATAGAGGGGCTCGATCTATGTACAGGTCGAGTGACGGATGCTGACCTATCGGAATGGGAGAACATCTCATGGCAAAATTCACGTGAAATATGTTAAACAAGCTGTTGATATTTTGAGTTTATATCGAGGTTTGACTGCGGGGGAATCCTGTCTTCCTATTACAGTCACCGAGATGGTTGGCGTTGACCCGCGCTTTAAGGCGACTTGAAATGTTTGGATAATTTCAACCCTTGGCCCTGATAATTGGATGCCAAATCCGCGCCATAGAGCTGCTCTGGAATTTCTGACATACGCTCATAGACTAGCCGTCCAACCACTTGGCCATGTTCAAGAACAAAGGGAGCTTCGTGGCAGCGCACTTCAAGCACGCCGCGCGATCCTGTGCCTCCGGCGGCGGAATGCCCAAAACCGGGATCAAAGAACCCGGCGTAATGCACTCGAAACTCGCCGACCATAGCAAGATAAGGGGCCATCTCGGCAGCGGTATCAGGCGGGATGTGCACGGCCTCGCGGCTTACAAGGATATAGAACGCCCCGGGATCGAGAATGATCTGACCATCCACAGTGTGCACTTCCTCCCAAAAGTCGGCAGGGGCGTAGTGTCCAATTCTGTCCAGATCAATCACGCCAGTATGGGGCTTGGCACGGTAGCCGACAAGCGTCGTCTCTGGAAGCATGAGATCGACGGAGAACCCGAGCCCGTTTTCAATGACGGCAGGCCCATCGACAAGGCGCACTGCGGCATGAAGGGCGCGTAGGTTGTCGTCGCTCAGAACCGATTTTCCATCGCGGAACCGGATTTGATTGAGACGCATTCCTGGGCGGACGAGCACAGAGAAGGAGCGGGGGCAGATCTCGGCATAAAGCGGACCTGTGTAGCCTGCTGGGATACGGTCGAACTCGGTGCCTTCATCGGTGATCACGCGGGTGAGCAGATCGAGTCGTCCTGTGGAACTCTTGGCGTTGGCCACAGCTTGAATGTTTTCTGGCAAGGCCAGACCTTCCATGAGCGGAACAACATAGACGGCACCTTTCTCGAGGAGGGCGCCCCCTTGCAAGTCAATCTGATGCATTTCGAAGGCGGCCATACGCTCGGCAACGCTGCGCCCTTCACCGGCCAGGAAAGAGGCGCGCACACGGTAGGCGGTCAATGCAAGGCGCAGGTCGAGGCTAGCTGGCTGGATTTGAGCGGGGTCCACATTCGGCAGAGCAGCGATGGCCCCGGTCTCAATCATCTGAACGATTTGTTGGCTGGGAAGTACACCTGTCATGGAATGGGCCTCTTTCGTGCCTGCCTCTCGCGGCAGTGCACCTGTGTCAATCGCGGCTGCACTGTGACGTTTAGTGCAGAGATTGGCAATTGTTTGAATGCACGACCTCAAAGAGCGGTGCCACTTTGTTCAAACAGGTGGGGTATCTAATTGGTCGGGCTAGCAGGACTCGAACCTGCGACCTTCCGTCCCCCAGACGGACGCGCTACCAGGCTGCGCCATAGCCCGACCCTTGGTGCGATGCTTCTTACCGCAATTGCTGGGCAGGGCAAGCGCAAAATGCGGTGAAACCGTCAGCGGTTTCAGTTCTGTTTGTCAACGCGTCGCGTGGCGCATCCGATCGCGTAGCTCACGCAACTCCCCCAGAATGCCCGATAGCTCTTGGGTCATATCTGGAGCGATCCGGCGCGCGCCTGTGAGCGCTGTCAGGACAAGACCGCTGTCGTCGAAGCTGTCAATCTGCGGCGCAATCTCGGCAAGCTCTGGCACGTTGATTGTTGGGGCTGGCGCGGAAATTTCTGGCTCGGGGATGTCTGCTTCTTGGGCGGCGGGCTCAGCGGCTTCGAATGACACCGGCTCAGGCGGTGCTTCATGCGTGTCAGCATCAGGCAATGCGGAGGTGTCCTCGACCGAGTCGGACGCTTCCATAGGCATTGCTTCCGGAGCTAGGTCGCTTTCGTCGGACGCCAAAGGTTGGTTGTCAACGGAAAGCGTGCTTTCGGCGGTAAGCGTTTCCTCGATGTCTTCTGCGCGGTGCATAAAGGTGAAGCGTGTTTTGCTGGTTTGAGCATCCGCTTCAATCTCAGGAGACAGCCCAGGTTCAGATGTTGCCGATTCCGTGCGCTCCTCTTCCTCGACAGGGGGCGTTGGTGCCTCGAACGGCTCCTCGAGTTCGGCATGAGGCTCAGTGGCTGGATCACTGGAAGCACTGGCGTCTGTCTCGTGACGATCCGTCGCCGAAAACACGTCATTGGCGTCTGTGTCGTCCGCAGGCACGAAGCGCGCGACAGGATCTATGCTGACATTTGGGGCCTGCTCCGGGGGCTGCTCAAAAGAGGTCTGGGCGGGGGACGCTTCTAGCGCTGTATCACCCAATGCAGAATCTGCGTCCTCGGGAGCAGAGACCTCAGGAGTGCCGGTAGCGCTTAGGGCAGGGGGGCCTGCATCACCAAAGGCGTTTGCGGCCTGCGTGGGTTCTTCAAAACTTGTTGTTGTGACCTCCACGCCGGCAGTTTCAACCTGCGGTGCCGTGTGATCCTCTTGGACGCTGGCACTGACATCCACGCCGCCCTGGGCGTCAAACGTGTGGGCATATTCTGGCTCTGGCGCAGAGTCTTGCCGAGTGATTTCAGACGGCTCGACCGCAGCGCCGGCGCTCGCAGGAGGCGCGGTATCCGATGGTTCGATCGTTTCCGCGTCAGATGCGTCAGTTGTGCTGTCAACTGGGACGCGCGGCGGGGTGTCGAGACCTGACTCGAGTGAGTCGGCGCTCGCCGCTGCGACGTCACCGCTCAGTGATTGATCCGAATCAGGAATCGGCGCGTCGATTTCGGGCGTCTCAGAAAACACGTTGGACTCTTGCGGCGCTGCCGGGCTTTGCGGTGCAGCAAACCGTTCGGCATCTGGCACAGGGCGATCTTCGATCACAAGATCAGTGTCACTCTGCGCGGCCTCTTGATCCGACGCCTCTTGCGGTGGTTGGACCTCTGGGAGATCCAACCCCAAGAGCTGCGGTTCGGCCTCTGTTGTCGCGCTGTCGGGCCTTGGCTTGAAGTCGAGAACTTGCGCTTCTTCTTGCACAGGAGGGATTTCGGGCGCTTCTTCGAAATCGGCCTCTTGCACTATATCTTCGTCGAGGGCTTGCGACAGAGCAGCCACGTGTTTGACGCCGTGTTCGCGCAGCAGTTTTTGCACGCCCTTTATGGTCAGCCCATCGTCATGCAGGAGCTTTTTGATCCCGCCCAACAATTGCATATCCGACGGTCTATAATATCGCCGACCGCCTGCACGCTTGACCGGCTTGACCTGACTGAATTTGCTTTCCCAGAATCGCAGGACATGTGCCGGCGTGTCCAACCATTCTGCGACTTCGCTGATCGTTCGAAACGCTTCGCGAGATTTAGCCATTCAGATCGCCTTATGATTTGTTCCCTGCTGCAACGCGATCTTTCATCAAATGTGATGGACGAAAGGTCAGGACGCGGCGCGGATTGATCGGAACTTCTTCCCCAGTCTTGGGATTGCGACCGACACGCGCGGCCTTGTCCCGCACACTGAAGGTTCCAAATGAAGAAATCTTTACTTGCTCTCCACTTGCAAGTGCATCTGACATATGCGCCAGAATGCTTTCCACCAAATCAGCGGATTCATTTCGTGACAAGCCGACCTCGCGAAATACTGCTTCGCTTAGGTCCATGCGCGTAAGTGTCTTGGACATGTGTCCCCCCCGGGTAACTGGCTTTATAGTAGAAGGTGCAAAAAATCACTGTCAAGCGCCAAGCGGTTGCATTTACATAGAAAGCTGCAATTGCGCGGTTGTTTTACCAGCGAAGAACCACAGCGCCCCACGCAAGGCCGCCGCCGATGGCCTCTGTGACGATCAAATCGCCGGTTTTGAGCTTGCCTTCCGACTTGGCGACAGACAAAGCGAGTGGAATAGACGCCGCTGATGTGTTCCCATGATTTTGCACGGTCATGACAACACGGTCCAAAGGCACGCCCATTTTTTTGGCAGTGCCTTTGATAATTCGGATATTGGCTTGATGCGGCACGACCCAATCGACATCTTCGGCCGTCACACCAGCGCGGCCCATTGCCGTTTCGGCAGTGGCGGCGAGTTTTTCGACGGCATGCCGGAAGACTTCTTTGCCTTCCATGCGCAGATAACCGGTGGTCTGGGTCGAGACACCGCCATCCACGTAGAGAATATCGCGATAGGTGCCGTCTGAGTTGAGGTCGGTTGCGAGAATGCCACGATCCTGCGCGGTCCCGTCTCCCTCTGCCGCTTCTAGAACGAGCGCCCCGGCACCATCACCGAAGAGCACGCACGTGGAGCGGTCTGTCCAGTCCATAATGCGGCTGAAGGTTTCGGCTCCGATGACGATCACGCGGTCGGCTTGCCCGGAGACAATCAGCGCGTTGGCATTGGCCAGCGCGAAGACGAATCCGGCGCAAACGGCCTGGACGTCGAAGGCGAAGCCGTTGTTCATACCAATGGCGTGTTGAACCATAGTTGCAGCGGAGGGAAAGGTCAGATCTGCGGTCGAGGTCGCGACGATCAAGGCGTCAATCTGTCCTGCGTCCAGACCGGCGTCTGCCAGTGCGTATTGCGCTGCCGTTGCAGCCATGGAAGACGTGGTTTCGCCCTTCGCTGCGAAATGCCGACGCTCAATGCCAGATCGAGACACGATCCAGTCATGCGAGGTGTCTAAGGCCTTCTCAAAATGGCTGTTTTCGACAACATTTTCAGGAAGGTAATGCCCGATTCCTCGGATTTCAGCGCGTCTCATTGGCTGGCTGTGTCCTTCGTCCCTGGCGAGCTTGTCGATTCCGCAATAACGGCCGTTGTCGCAATGCGTTTTGCCAGTTTCTCAGAAAATCCGGACTGTGCAAGCTGAAAGGCGAGTTTGATGGCTGCTGAGACGCCGGTTGCGTCCGCAGCTCCGTGAGATTTAACGACGGTGCCGTTCAGCCCCAGAAAAACCCCGCCATTGACCCGGCGCGGGTCGATCTTGCGGCCCAGTCGGCGCAGAGAGGTCATGGCGAGCAAAGCGGCGATGCGGGAGAGGGGCGTATAGTTGAATGCCTCACGGAGCCGGTCGCCAATCAGGCTCGCGGTGCCTTCGCCCGTCTTGAGGGCAATGTTCCCGGTAAAGCCGTCTGTGACAATGACATCGCAGACATCTCCGGGGATATCGCCGCCTTCAACATAGCCGACATATTCGAAATGCGCTTCATCTGAGACCGTTTGAATCAGGTCTGACGCAACGTGCAATTCGCTGTTGCCCTTGTGCTCTTCGGTGCCCACGTTCAACAGGCCCACACGCGGCTTGGCCAGATCCAGGCCGTTTCTTGCGTAGGAGACGCCCATCAATGCGTAGCGCAGCAAATCCTGGGCATCGGCGCGAATATCGGCGCCAACATCCAACATGACATTGAACCCTTGTGGATTGCGAGAAGGCCAGAGGATGGCAATGGCGGGGCGATTGACGCCGGGCAACTTGCGCAGACGGATCATGCTCATCGCCATCAGCGCGCCAGTGTTTCCGCAAGACACACAGACTTGAGCTTCGCCGCTGCGCACACTTTCAATAGCAGACCACATGGAAGAGGTTTTGCCGGTGCGGACCACCTGGCTGGGTTTGTCACCCATGCTCACCACATCTGCTGCATCTCGAATGTCGCAAATGCCGTGCAGGCTTTTGCGTTTATCGACCAGCGGCGTCAGCACAGAGGCGCGTCCATGCAAAATGAAGCGCGCCTCGGATGTTTCTTTAGCGAATTTTACGAGTCCCGCCACAACGGTTGCTGGGCCGGAATCCCCTCCCATCGCGTCTATGGAAATCGTGATCAACGGGCTGCCTGAATCTGCTTTCTGAGGTGCGCCACTGGAGCGGCGCGCATTTTTTCAAGATCGATACGTCAGGCAGGCTAGCCTTAGGCCGCGTCGTCGTCCAGTTCGATTTCATCTGCTGCCGCAATCACTTCACGATCGCCATAGTGGCCGCAAGCTGGGCAAACGTGGTGTGGGCGACGGAGTTCGCCACAGTTGGAGCACTCGTTGGGGTTCGCGGCAACCAGTGCGTCATGCGCACGACGGTTGTTGCGGCGCGATTTGGATACTTTGTTCTGCTGGACTGCCATGGTCGCAACCTTATCTTCTGTCTGGGGCGCTACCGCGCGCGGTTATTGAGATTGGACCGCTCTTAGGGCACGGGGCCAGCACTGTCCAACGCAAAATCTGTGTGAGCGCGCGAAAATAGAAAATTTCTTGGCTCGTGCAAGCGATTCTTGAGGGCACAAGGTCAGCCCCCTCAAGTCATCGCCCAAAGTCGTGGCATTTTAGCCGTTGGCTTCGCGAATTTTGTCGGCTGCGTCTTTGTCATATGTGACGTTTTGATCGTCAAAGAGCGTGTCCAGCTCGCCGGACAAGGTCATTTCCGTGATAATGTCGCATCCACCGATAAATTCACCGTTCACATAGAGCTGGGGAATCGTCGGCCAGTCGGAAAACTCTTTGATGCCCTGACGAATCTCTTCATCAGCCAACACGTTTACGTCAGAGTAATCCACGCCCATGTAATTGAGAACGCCAGCGACACGGGAAGAGAACCCGCATTGTGGCATTTCTTTTGTACCTTTCATGAAAAGCACAACGGTGTTGTTGTCGACAGTGCTTTGGATCGCGTCGTTTGCGGTGCTCATGTGAGTCTCCTTGCCATGTGGTCGGCTTATGTCCGCCGCCAATTGCGGTCTTCATGTCTATTATTATCGGCCATGGATTCGTTTACCAGATCAAGAGTTGTGGCTTCCATACCGAGAGGTGGTTCGTTTGTGTCAAAAGGGACCGCGCGCCACCGAGTGAGGAAGATGCCCCAGAATTCTTGAATCAGGAATTCGAAAGCGCGCCGCAGCATGCAGCTATTCTGGGGCCTTCGTTGTGAGCGCAAGCGCATGCAACTCGCCCTGAGCCCCGTCCATTTTGCCTTTCAGAGCCGCATAGACCGCGCGTTGCTGTTGCACACGGTTTTTGCCTTTGAAGCTCTCATCGATGACCATTGCAGACATATGCACGCCGTCATCGCCGCCCACTTCAATGGTCGCGTCTGGGAAGCTTTCACGCAGCAGAGCTTCGATGTCAGTCCGCGTCATGGGCATAGTGGCAACTCCTTATGTTCGTGACCAGACTTAGAGCGCTCTTTGGTTCGCTTCAAGATGCCAGTCATGCACAAAATCGGGACCACGCAACGGCCAAGCGATATCAGGACGTTTAAACGGGACGCTGATCGGTGCTGCGATGGCGCGCGACGAATGAACTTCGCGGCCGATCGCGTCCGGGTCTCGCGCTGCGCGGATCTTTAGGCGAAATGTTCCGAAAAAACCGAAGCGGATAGGGTTGTCAGCTCGTCCAAGGCGGCGCTGGAGGCACCAAAGCTCACGTCGCTGCCGGTGAACTTACCAACGCTTGTGATGGTCACACGGGCTTGCCCGGCGGCCATCATCAGAGCTTCAGCTTGGTCGAAGTTGCAGGCAACCAAATACCGCGCCTGATCTTCGCCAAAAAGGTCAGGGGTTGTGTCGGTGTCGATCTGAACTCCAACCTCGCCAGCAGCTGCCATCTCAAAGGCCGCGAGCGCCAATCCACCGTCCGAGAGATCCGTGCAAGCTTTGATCCACTCTGCATTGTCGCGGATGAAGGTTCCGTTGCGCGCTTCTACCTCAAGGTCCACGTCAGGCGCGTCTCCCTCAACACGATTGAAGACTTCCGCCAGCAGTGCCGACTGGCCCAAATGGCCCTGTGTCTCACCGATAAGCAGGGCCACATGACCGTCGCGCGCAACACCGTCGATCATTTGCTCTTCAGAGGCAATCAAACCCACAGCGCCGATGGTGGGTGTGGGAAGAATTCCGGTGCCGTTGGTTTCATTGTAAAGCGAGACGTTGCCGGAGACGATCGGCATATCCAGTGCCTTCACAGCTGCCCCGATGCCGTCAATGGCACCAACGAACTGACCCATGATCTCAGGTTTTTCGGGGTTGCCGAAATTCATATTATCTGTTGTTGCCAGCGGCTTAGCGCCAACTGCTGTGAGGTTTCGGTACGCTTCAGCCACTGCCTGTTTGCCGCCCTCAACTGGGTTGGCTTTGACATAGCGTGGGGTCACGTCCGAGGTGAAAGCGAGCGCCTTGCCGGTGCCATGTACGCGCACAACGCCTGCGCCCAGGCCGGGCGTACGGATTGTGTCCGCCATAACCTGACTGTCATATTGCTCATAGACCCACGCTTTAGAGGCATAGTTTGGCGCGCTAAGAAGCGCTTTCAACCCATCAATCGGGTCGATCTGGGGCACATCGCTCAGAGGCTCCGCGGCAGTGGTGGGCTCCCAAGGGCGATCATATTCAGGGGCAGAGGAGGCCAGCGTGCTCAGAGGCAGGTCCGCCTTTTGCTCACCGTTGAGCAGGATCAAGAAGCGATCTTCCGCGATGGTCTCGCCAACAATAGCGAAATCCAGGTCCCATTTCTCGAAAACCGCCTTGGCCTCGGCCTCAAGCTCCGGCTTCAACACCATGAGCATACGCTCCTGGGATTCCGACAGCATCATTTCATAGGCGGTCATGTTTTCTTCGCGAACCGGCACTTTCTCAAGGTCCAGGCGTACGCCCAAACCGCCCTTATCGCCCATCTCCACAGCGGAACATGTAAGACCAGCGGCCCCCATGTCTTGAATGGAAATCACCGCGCCTGTCGCCATCAGCTCTAGCGTGGCTTCCATCAGGCGCTTTTCGGTAAACGGGTCACCGACCTGCACAGTGGGGCGTTTGTCTTCGATGGTGTCGTCAAATTCAGCGCTCGCCATGGTGGCCCCGCCAACGCCATCGCGCCC
>SPJK01002484.1_pt1 | contig 19005 bp, 13 predicted proteins | sample 3741771 | NCBI WGS metagenome assembly SPJK01 (sample SAMN10925997, study PRJNA522277) | cold seep metagenome | isolation source: Elba SIP-enriched marine methane seep metagenome, extraction at timepoint T2 | place: Italy: coast of Elba, Mediterranean Sea
ACCTGCATTCATTTTCAAAAAAAGGAAGTAGGACAATTTTGCCAAATGGTGCAAGTATCAATCAATAATGAAGAAAAGGAAAAGTTGTGCATAGAGCATAGTTGTGCATAAGTTATGTTATTTTGCTCTCGATATGGCGTTGTGTTGGTTGACTAACGATTGACCTGAGATCAGAGTGATATAAGAGTTAAAGCATTTCACCCCAATCGGTGCGCTCGCGCATTATTCTTTTGGTCTCATCTGGAATAATATATCTGTCATGAACCGACCATCCTCCTCCAAGCGCCTTGTATAGAGCAATGGTTGATTTAGCCTTGGATCCTTGTTTAACTGCCAAATCATCCTGCATCTGTAATAAAATCTTTTGCGCGTTAATTACGCGTACAAAATTTTCTATTCCATCCTGATATTGGATTAAGGCCAGATTTGCTGCCCGTTCAGCTGCCTGGACACTTTTTTCAAGTAATTCAACCTGTTTATCTGCCATCTGAAACTTTATCATGGCATTTTCAACATCTCTTAAAGCGATAAAAATGATCTGTTGTAACTGTAGGATAGATTGCTGATAACGCGCATCAATGACACGCACATTATTTTTGATTCGGCCATAGTTTAATATGGGCCAGGAGATATTAGGACCTATGGTCGCGATTAAACTGTTTAAATCTAAAACAGACATTAAATCCAATGACCTGGCAGTGCTGGCATTGAGCCCTATGGTGCCGCGTAAGCTGAATTTGGGTAATAGTTCAGCCTTGGTTGCCCCAATTAAAGCATTTTGAGATATGGCTAAAAACTCCTGTTTTCTGACATCTGGACGGCGACGTAGTAAATCAGCTGGAATTCCCGTTAAAAGTTCTCCTTTTATGTCTGGAATTCTATTGTTTTCTGATACAAACAGATTGATTGCGCCAGGCGGCTTCGCCAATAGGCTGCTCAAGTTATTTTGTGCGTTGTTCAGGTTTTTTTCAATAGACAGCATGCGTATTTGAGTTGCATAGACCAGGGTTTGTGCTTGTTGCATGTCCAATTCAGTTTTCAAGCCATTATCAAACAATACCCGTGTGATTCGTAAGCTGCGTTGCTGCAGTTTTAAATTTTCTTGCATCAGTTTCAAGCGTTGTTGCATGATGCGTATGTCTATATAATACATAGCAACTTCGGCGGTTAAACTGACCAGGACATCGTCGAAGTCTGCATACGCGCTGCCTAATTGTGCTCTGGATGATTCAACTGTGCGGCGAAATCGACCCCAGACATCTAATTCCCATACAGCATCAAACCCAGTGGTTAAGTCTAAATAACTGGGATCATCGGTATCATCAAAATTAGCTGAATTTTCGCTTTCGCGTTTAAAATGAAAACCGGAACTGAAATTTTGTTGTTGTGGAAATAAACTGCCTTTGGCCATATTGAGGCGAGCTCTTGCTTCAATAATGCGTAACGCTGCCGTTTGCAGATCTAAGTTCTGTTTTTTTGCCTGATCAATTAAGGTGTTTAATGTTGGGTCCTGAAAATATTGCCACCATTGGTCATGGGTGGCTTGAGCAAACTGGTTTTTATGTTGATCTAACCAGGTTTGAGGGATAATCAAGTCAGGTCTTTCATAATCTGGACCGATTAAATAACATCCTTTGAGCATGAGAAAAGAAGTTAATAGCAATTTACTGCTCAGATTTTTCAAAACATGTGCGGGTTTTAGTTTCATTTTTGATAGCTACCATCATGGCTAATCTGGATAGGAATTATGCTTGATGCGGGCGCCAGTATCTTGTTGTTTCTATCGGCCGCTGGGCTGGCCCTTTTATTGGCATGTTTGCCACCTTGAATGCCTAAATTCAAATTGAATTTTGGTAAAATGACATAGATGAAAAAAACCAGTAGCAGGGCGCTGATTGGGATAAAAAACAGCCAAAAATTATGACCGGCCAGATAGTATTCCCAAAGCCTCATAATTTGAATTTGATCCTTGTTATGCTTGACAAAGCGTTGAAATTCACTGTTATCGAACGCTTGTAGAAACATCAGGTATTGAAAAAACTGCCCACTATGGTTTTGTTCATAGGCAATGCGAATTGCCCGTTGCAGAGCTTTTAACTGGCGCTTGTTAGGCTGTTTTTCCTGGCCATATTTTGTTGCCATATAGATAATCAGGTCTTCAATATTTTCAGCTTCTTGGGGTAAAGACATGTGTGGCAAAATAAAGCGCCAAATGCTGGGTCGTTCATGGTATTGATGATAAACATTGCTTAAATAATGCAATAACACAGCAAGTGACTCAGGCGAATCCAAAGCTAAAATAGCATTCAGGGCGGCTGTTTTTACAGCCAGTTCTTCAGGTGTCTGTTGTAATGTTTTGATCAGGCTGTTTACGATGTTCTGTTCTTCCTGACTGCGCCAGGTGGGAGAGGCAACACCCAACACAGAATGCGCGGCAGCTCCGTTATTTAATATTAAATCTAATATATATAGCGCTTTTTGACTATCGCCTCCAGCTGTTAAGGCATAGAGCGCCCAAATGCGACCGAATACATCGGAATTGCTCCGATAATTCTGTAACATGCGTATGATTTCAACAAATTTCTGGTCGTTTGCTCCTGGCATATCGACAATTTCAAAAGCACCGGCTGCAATCGCAGCAATGCGGCGAACTTCCGGGTCAAAATCCTGCATCAATTCAAATATAATAGGTAAAGCCAAAGGTTTTTTTAATTCGGCGAGTAACCAGGCCAGGTTGCCTCGTACGGCCGGGTTATTATCGATCATGAAATAATCCAGTTGATCGCTATATCCCGTCTCTACAACTTTTCGCATGTCGTTATAAGATGTTTGTTGTAATCCCATAATGGCCTGACCTTTAACAGGCGGAGTATTCTCTTCGGCAACCATGAGTAGTTCCTTGCGGATGAATTCCTGTTTAAACGAGGGGCCACGAAGCAGTCTCAAGTCAGGATATTTTTCCCGGTTTAGCAGGTCGGGAATTGAACCGGGGGCTGCAGCCTGATAAAGGCTTTGTACCTTGACATTGAAAACTTGCTCAATAAAATTATCCAGTCTGGCCTGGCTATAATGAATAGAGGATATAGTTTTATAACGGTAATCCAATAAAGGCTGCAGAGCCGGTCGACCAATGGCTTTGAAACCGTCCAGCAAAGCCTGTCTTTTTTTGAGATAGAGATCCATAAAACTATGATTCAGGCGTTTTTGTCGTGGGTATTCACGATCCAGTTGCTCATATAAACGGATCAGGGGTTTTATCAGGCGCAGATCCTGCTGGAATTTTTTAGTCATGAATTGGATCAATGTAACTTGGTTGGATTCATCGATTTTTTCGTCTTCAAGTAAAGCAAATAGAGTATGCTGTCTTTGTTCGGATTGTTGCAAATGAAACGCATTTTCCTGTTTATCCAATAGTTTCCATGTTTCGAGTAAGGTTTGATATCTGGCGCGTGAAATAGCACGTTCTTTATAGAGATTTTTAATGCGTTTTTTACTGAGCAAATGACGAGGCATTTGGGTATCAGCAACTGATTTTGAATTCAGATCGGATAAAAAACCAGAAAGCGCCTTTAACTGCTGTTCTTTCAGGCTTAGCAAAATATATCTTATATGCGAATCTTGAGACATGATTTGTTCTAATTCAGACCATTTCAAGAGGTTGTGATGTTGATTCTGGTTCGTTTCAGGGGTATCTGGAATTGTTTGAGCGGACTTCGCATTTTGCAAGGGTTGATGAAATTCACTGTTTTCTGGTAATCCTGTGATTGTTCTATAGCTTAATTGGTCAAGCTGTATTGATTTAGGCTGGTTGCTGGAAAATAAGCGATAGGGGATATCAGTGTACGGTAATTGATGAAATGTATAGAGATAGCCGACAAAGATAAAAAGGATAACCAGCCAGAAATAGTGCCAGATTTTGCCCCAAAACTGGCTACTCATAATGCGTAAAACAAAAAAGCAACTGAGAAAGGTAAATGCGGCCAGTAACAGCAATGGATGAAAATTAAAGCCAATGAATTCAGCAAGTAAAAGGCTGAAGGCAAATAACAGGAAAGTAGCATAGAGAACCTGTAATAAGACTTTCTTTTGATAAGCCTGTTCTCGCAGACTGAGAATGCCTAATGCAAAACTGGCAGATCCAGCAAATATAATGATCAAATAGGTCATGGCTTACCTCGTTTATACAAGTACAGATGATGTGTGTATTGTTTCTTTATAACTGTTGTTTAAAACCGCTTTTTGTTAAAGCCATTTTTTATTCGGATAATTTATTCAAGGAATGGCTATCCGGTTTAAGCCGCATGTAAATAATCCAGATAGTTGCGTATTTTTAATTTTTCTAGCAGGAATTGTTGTTGTTCCTGGCTTAAATTCTGGATTTTGAAATTAAGTGATAAATCGTTTTTGTTATTATGGATAATCAGGGTTTCATCGCCAGCTACACGTTGAATTACCGCTTGAAAAAGCCAGCCCTTGATTGCGGGAGCAGGACTGCTTAATCTGCCATCTTGTTGCGGATAAAGTGCGATTTCAGTGATTTGTTTATCTGTAAATACAAGGCTGGATTCATGGTTTAACAGCAGACTTAAATGATCTTCATACAAGGTAAAGACAGCCAGCTTGTCTATTTCTTTATGCCGGGTCTCTGAAAAAATTGCCTGGCTTGGGCGGGGCTCAAGCGTTTCTGTTTCGATGTCCATAGGTGAAACCGGATGCTTAGTCGATTGAATCTGCGCCTGGTTTGCCGTATCCGCATTGCCAATCATGTTTTTTATATCAATTCCCTGTTGCATGATGAGTTGCCTGACCCATTCAGCTACAGGTAGCCATTTAATGACGTGCCAGATTGATTGGTTGACATGGTTTTTACGTTTTAGACTAATGACAAACTCTGTTAACAAGCCATCAGATAAATCGATTAAACGGCGGTTTATCAGGCGGAATGTTAATGGTGATAACCGGTGTTGATAGGTATCTCGAAGACTTTGCAAACTATCACTTAACACCAGTTGATGGGGGTGTGCCAGTTCATCGACTTTTGACTGGTTCATATAGTTTGAGCCTGCCCGGACTTTATCGCGCGACTGCGGCTGGCCTGCATTAAAGCGTATGCCACCAATTTGTGAAAAAACCATATTCTCTTCGGCGGCATTATTGGCTTCTTCTATACCCATGCGTTCATCGGGTATACGGTGTATAGTGACCACCCCACGATGAGCACGAATACCAAACCTATGTAATGCATCTTCAATTGTATCAGCCCAATAGAAAAATGGCGTTAAAAAAGCCGGAGCATTAGAGAATAAGGTTGCATTGTATCGTTCCAGCATCCGGGCTATATAGCGTCGTTCAATAAATAATTCGGTCCGGCTGCCTATGCGTTCATATATCGGACGCCCCTGGTATAATCTGAAACCTAAATGAATAAACCAGAATGCGAACAGGAATAACAGGGCATCAAATACATTGGCGATAAAACTGACACCTGTTAAGGTTTGGAGAGGTGCACTTAAGACATTAAAAACAGGGATACCAAATAGTGTTGCAACAATTATATAACTGGCAAACAATGCGTAAGCTTTAACGTATTCGATGTTATTTTCTGCTCTTGCCTGGGCTTCATGCTCAATGTTTAAACTATCGGGGGAATCAATTGAATCTCCATGACGGTTGTAACCAATACGGTTGGGTATCTCTATTTCATAGACGGCTGTTTGAAACGCTCTGAAGGCCTCAATGTCGATAGGCAACAAGTCGGTCCTGACAGGATTGCCATGTACAGTCTGATCCTCATTTTTATCAGCCATGATAAATTCTTGAATAGCCCGTTGGGTCAGTCCAATCAGAATTTCGGTCAGTACGGCTTGAGTAGCAATAGGGACTATGGTTGCAGCTTCAGACCGTCTTCGGCCACAACGTCCATCCGGGAAATGATGGCTTAAATTGACAAATGTATTGGGTAGGATAGGATCATTCAGTTGATAACCTTGTCCTATTGCTTGACTCATGGAGTTAAGAAAACTTTGTGTCAAGACAAAGCAATGTTGTCTCCCGGACAGCTCGTAGGCTTTTCTGATGGCAGCCAGAGTTGATTGAGTCTGAGCTGAATTGCTGATAGCTAAAAACAGTGTGTTTTTGGAGAAACGGCTGATACCTTCGCGTTTAGCACGTTTCATTTCTTTTAAGACAAGACCGGAATTTAACGCCGAGACTTTCAATGATGGAAATATGGATTGCAGGGCATCTGCAAATTCTTCTGCCAGGTCCTGATTAAAATCTACGCCAAATAGTATTAAATCATCTGTCAGATCTCTATTGTCGTGGTATTTAAGTTTGTGTGAAATTTGACTGTAAAGGCTTTCTAGTGTCGTTGTATTTTCTCCGTTCTCCAGGAATGAGTTCTGTATTAGTTTTAAATTAAAAGGAATATCTTGCAAATCTTTTTCAATTTCTTTTCCTAGGGTGCTCGCCTGATCAAAGCGTTCAAGTTTTGGGTTTTCGTTAACTGGAAACCAGTCAGAATCAGCTTGATTTTGAATCAGTAATGAAGTTGCTACCGGGGTTGGGGGGAATGTTAAGTCATCATCCAGAGTTGCTCTGGAATAAATTAAAATACTTTTAGATTGATCGGACGCGTTAAAATCTACTGTTGCATATTGACCATCTTTTAAATATATCTGCATTGCCTGGTCACCGGTTTCACCAGCATGCAAGGCCGAGGTTACGCCTTGAGGTTCAGCACTGCCAAATACTTCATGTGTTGTAAGGTTATGGCCGATCGAGAAGGCCTGAGTTAATGAAAATACCCCTAATCTCTGTTCTAGAGTTGAGCAGGCCATTAATGCAAATTCGCCCACAAAATCTAATGATGCCTGACGCATGACCCAAGTCAGGTCGTGTTCAAAAAAAGCTTTGGAAAAGGTATGGATAAAATCATCATGATCTGATTCAGCGATGGTCTTCTCTGACAATTCAGATAATAGATCGCACAGTTGTTGCTTATGCTGATTGGAAATTTCTTTGATATCTTTGGCATCAGCTGAACAAATATTGTTTTCTGTGTTACAACTGATCAAAAATAAGTCCAATTGTTCTGCCCAATGATAGAGTTGATCCAGGTCAAATTTATTCTGGCAAATTTGCTGATTGTAATCCAGAGCTGCCGTGAAATATGCAAAACGTATCGCTTTAAAAGTCAAGCCTTTGGTGTAAACAAAATCCAGCCATTCAGCAATGCTTCTGGAATCTGAATCACCTTGCGAAGTTGTCCAGGGCATGATGCTTTGAAAGACCTTGCGTGCCTGAGGTTGGGGGAATAAATGGCGTACCTTCTGGCCATTAATTTTAAAATTCAAATACAGCGCATCAAAATCACCATTGTGAGCAATCATATTAAATACTTCACGGTTTTCACTGTTCAGGCGACCATTTTTGATTGAATGAAACAACATTGCCGGGTAATGCTCATACCAATGTGGCTGAGCATTATGCCAATGTGTTGCACCGCCGGTGGCATAGCGTAAATGCAGTAGAATTACTTCAAAATCAAGAGGGGTTTTGTAGCCTTCTTTTTCTGCTTTAGTGGCGAGAGAAGACAGTTTTTCTGAAATGACCTGGACTATATCCTGACGTTTGCCTTTCACAACTTTGTCAAAAATAATTGATGCTCTATCTGATTTTTGGGTCATGATAGAAAAACCAGCAGATTGGCCTCCGCGGGTTGCCGCCTCTCTGGATAAAATCTTGACCAGCGATTTTAACCGTTCAGAAATTATGGATTGTCCTGTCGTCTTAGCCACCGTTTTGTATCTAATTGCAAAAGCCGGGCCGCAGGCGTAATCATTATTGGATAGTCCTGAAAAAGCCAGTAAATCGGGAAGTGATAAGGCTGATAATAAGCTGCAATAGCAAAAACTGATCGATAAAACTGTCAGGAAAATTACGGGTAATCCAGTTTCCATACTGATTAGGCCGTTGAGAAATATCTGGAAAGCGGTGAAACCGGTGATTGCATTCATGATGATTCCACCGGTTGCAGCAAAACGGAATTGAATAGTGTTCAGACGATCTCTCTGCCAGTCAGGTTTGGCGAGATTTGGGAGTGAAGGTTGTGAAGGAGACACGCTCATGAATAGCTGGCCTAATGGAATTCCTTCTGTCAATATTTCTAAACGTAAATAATGCCTATCCAATGTAGAGAAAAACAGGAATAGGGCATGTCCTGACACATGAAATAAAAAACTCAGCAGATAGTTCAGACGAAACCAGAATATAATCAAAAAGCCAATGCGCTGAACGATTGTATGTATCAGTCGTCTGGTTCTGTTTACCTCAATTGCCTGGATGTGAGATTCAATGCCATTAGTTTTTTGATTAGCCATTGTATTCTCCAAAAAAATCATTTTAATTGATATATAATCGAAACTATTAGGTGCGTATAGTAACGGGAAACTTAATTAAGACTAAATTGCATTCATGTCGGTTTCACCTGTACGAATACGTACTACTTGTTCATGATGTAAAATAAAAATTTTTCCATCGCCAACTCGACCCGATCTGGCACCTTGAATGATGGTATCAACAGTTTTATCTACCATTTCATCTGAAACTACAATTTCCATTTTTATTTTGTTTACAAATTCAATCGCGTATTCTGTGCCTCGGTAAATTTCTGTATGACCTTTTTGTCGTCCATAGCCTTTTACATTTTCTACAGTCGCACCAGTTACCCCGATTTCCAACAATAAGTTCCTGACTTCATCCAGTTTATGTGGATTAATAATAGCGATCAGTAATTTCATGCTCCACCTTCCTATAAATCAAAACAGTAAAGCTAAAGTAGTAGCGAATCAAAACTAAAAAAGAGAGATTCTAGTTTAGCCAACACAATTTGTCAATATTTAACTCGTATTGATAATCCTGAAAATTACATGATCAAATGAAAAAAATATTGTTTTATGGCTATTATCAAAAAACAGGTTACTTCCATTTTGTTTCTCAATGCTCGGCGTCAAAACGTCCGTGTAGCCTTAGTGATAGCAGCTCTGCTGTTCATAGCCTTGAGAAACAAAGTGGAAACAACTTTGAGCCTGTGGTTTCTAAAGCGTCATGTTGGTTTATTTTGTAGTCAACTCTATTATACAAATTAGAGGTTATAGCCTTGTTGATCATGTAAAGCGGTATCCAGTCCGGTAATTTCATCTTCCTGGGATACCTTCAGGCTAAAAAAATGATTGATCAAAGCAAACAGGAAATAGCTCATAAAGCCACTCCATGCAAGTACTGCTAACACACCGGTGACTTGTATCATGAGTTGACCAAGAATTCCCATAGGATGGGTGATTCCTGTGCCACCAAAGCTTGAGTCTGCAAGTATTCCTGTACTGATAATGCCAATCGTGCCACTAATGCCATGTATTGGAAAAACATCCAATGCATCATCAATTTCCAGGCGAAATTTAATCAGGTGAATGGTATAGAAACAGGCAATACTAGTGACAATACCAATAAACATGGCACTGGCAGGTGAAACGAAACCGGCTCCGGCTGCAATGGCTCCTAAGCCGGCAATCATGCCTGTTAACGCACCGATTACGCTGGCTTTTCCAAACCGGAGCCAGTCCAGTGCAATCCAGGTTAATGAAGCGGTTGAAGCGCATAAATGGGTTGATAGCATGGCCATGCCAGCTGCACCATTGGCCATCAGAGCGCTACCTGCACTAAATCCGTGCCAGCCTACCCATAAAATACCTGCACCTGTTGCGGTCATGGTCAGATTATGGGGCATAAAAGCGGAACGTGGAAAACCGCTGCGAGGGCCAACAACAATGGCACCAACCAAGGCGGCGATTCCTGCACTTAAATGAACCACAGCGCCGCCTGCAAAATCCATCATTCCCATATGTTGTAACCAGCCATTGCCCCATATCCAGTGGCAAATGGGCAAATAAACTAAAATACTCCAGCCGATTGAAAAAAACAGTAGAGGAAAAAATCTTACGCGTTCGGCTAAACTGCCAACGATCAGTGCAGGAGCAAATATGGCAAATGTCAGGTGGTACATGATAAAAACGGATGCCGGTAAGCTGCCGATCAGGGTTTCAGAATCGATACCGGATAAAAAGCTATTAGAAAAACCACCGATGAATAACTGCCAACTTTCACCATCTGTTAATGCCAGGCTATAGCCAAATCCCGCCCAGATTATGGAAATTGATGTGGTGATGGCAAAGCAGGCCATGATGATGGATAGTACGTTTTTACTTCTGACCAGCCCCCCGTAGAACAGAGCGATTCCCGGGATTGTCATGAATAATACCAGCCCGGTTGAAGTTAATATCCAGGCGGTATTAGCGGAATTCAATTCTTCAGCCATCAGTCTGTCGGAAAAAAACAGTGTAAATGCCAGGCCAAGCAGGATTGGTAGTCTTTTCATAGCAGCCCCCCCAAATTAATTATTCTTGTTGTATGCCCGTTTTTAGTGGGCAGGAAAAGGATGATGGTTTTGATAATAGCATGGAATCGATACTAATTTGCAAGCTGTTTTTTGAAAATAGTTGCTGTGTAGATGAAAAATGCGGGTAAATCAATACACTTTGCTCGAAAAGATAATACATTGTACTATTGGCCTTGCATCGCTATGTTCGCTGTCAAATTTTATAGATCATTACTGACTGAATTCTTTCGAAACCCATGAAATTGCTATTAACTTTCCTGCTGATTTTCAGTAACACTGCCTATTCACAAGGATTGATCCAGTCCTTAACCGGAGAAGATTTAAATGCAAGCCGGTTTGCAACTGAGAAAGGGATTTACTATAGCAGTTGGCTGTCAGCCGGTGTCAGCTATGCATCCAACAATAATGATAACCATGATAATTTTCCGCTGACATTTAATGACAGACATACCGAATTTCAGCTAAATCAGGCCTATTTTTCTCTACAATCACCTGTCAACGTTGAGGCTGATCATTGGAATATTGGAGGACAGTTCGATTTTATGTTTGGGACTGACAGCCGCTTTACCCAATCATTTCAGTTTGATGATCGTATGATTGGTGAGGATGATTTCAGATTTTATGATGTAGCTTTACCACAAGCCTATCTGGAAGTGTATGCCCCTTGGGGCAATGGTTTAACCATGAAAGTGGGGCATTTTTATACTTTAATCGGCTATGAAGTAGTGACTGCACCGGATAATTTTTTCTTTTCACATGCTTATACCATGCAATACGCCGAACCGTTTACACATACCGGCGTTTTGTTTCAATACCCAATCAATAATAATTTTAATCTATCTTTAGGAGCTGTTGCAGGTTGGGATTCAAGTGATTTGGGCAGTGAAGACTGGAGTTTTCTTGGTAATCTTAGTTGGGTCGATGATGAGGCTGTAACTTCGGTTGCATTGTCTGTCATCAGTGGTGATGTGGCTAGTACAGGCTCAAACCGCAGCATGTACAGTCTAGTCATTACCCATCAACTCACAGACCAAATCAGTTATGTTTTTCAGCATGATTTTGGTTATGAGGAGCAGGAAAGATTTAGAACGGAAGACGCTTATTGGTTTGGAATCAATCAGTATTTGTTCTATGACTATAATGAACAGCTCAGTTTGGGGTTGCGTGCTGAATGGTTCAGGGATGCAGATGATACGCGCCTGGCCTTGGGGGCTTCTTCCAGTTTTTATGAAATTTCAGCAGGTTTAAACTGGTCGCCGATGGAATGGCTGACGTTCAGGCCTGAATTAAGATATGACTGGGTCGATTCAGCCGTTGATGTCTACGATAAAGGCAATGAAGATGATTTGTTGAGTTTTTCAATAGATTTTATTATTGCACTTTAAAATTGTTATTTATCAGTTGTTTGTTTTCAAATTGATTGTTGTTGCTGGGTAAAAACCGGGTTGCCGTTTTAGAAATTGATTTGACAAGCAGTAAAGATTGTATTAGATTTCGAGTCGAAACTATCTTGCTTTTCAGTTTGGCTTAATAATAATTCATAAAAACGACCAGCCAATGATTAAATTATTTCTTACCAGCTTTTTCGTACTGTGGCCAGTTCCTGGTTTGACAGAAGAAATTAATTCAGCCGATACAGCCTGGATATTAACTTCTACAGGTTTAGTGCTTTTTATGACTATTCCTGGATTGGCCTTATTCTATGCTGGACTTGTGCAAAAAAAGAATGCCTTATCCGTGATTATGGCCTGTTTTGCTATTGCATCGCTCGCATCGGTGGTTTGGGCAATGATTGCTTATAGTCTGGCATTGACGGATGGCGGTGTATTTCAGCCCTATTTCGGTGGTTTTTCCAAAATGATGTTTTTAAACATGGATGCCGATTCTTTAACCGGTAATTTACCGGAATCAGTTTTTTCCATGTATCACATGACCTTTGCTATTTTTGCACCCGCTTTGATTGTAGGTAGTTTGGCAGAAAGAGTTCGTTTTTTTCCATTATTAAGTTTTTGCTTATTATGGGAAATCCTGGTGTATGCTCCGATATGCCACTGGATCTGGGGAGGAGGCTGGTTAGCAGAAGTCGGTGTATTGGACTTTGCGGGTGGTTTAGTGGTGCATGCCAGTGCAGGAATTTCATCGTTGGTCGGGGCCATAATTCTCGGGCCACGTCAGGGTTTCCCAAAGACAGCATTTATTCCCCACAATCTGACCATGACAGCAACAGGAGCAGGCATACTCTGGGTGGGATGGCATGGGTTTAGTGCCGGAAGTGCTTTAATGGCGAATGGTGCAGCTGGTATGGCTATGCTAGCCACACACTTATGTGCTTCATTTGCTTCAATCACATGGATAGTTCTGGACTGGATTCGATTTGGCAAGCCCAGTGTTATAGGTTGTATGACCGGAATGATTGCCGGTTTAGGGATGGTGGCCGGTGGTGCCGGGTTTATTTCTCCTGTATCCGCCATGTTACTGGGTGTTATTGCTGCTATTTGTTGTTTTTACGCTGTGCAGTTTTTTAAGTTTTATTTGAAAATAGACGATGCTCTGGATGTTTTCCCCGTTCATGGTATCAGTGGAATTTTAGGGGTCATTGCAACAGGTATTCTGGCGGATGAATCCTTAGGTGGAATGGGGATTCTGAGTGATGAAGGCATAATGGATCAACTCATGGTGCAATTAACGGCCACTGTTGCAGTACTGATCTGGAGTGCACTGATCAGCTATATTCTGTTTCTGTTGCTGGATAAAATGGTTGGGCTGAAGGTCACTCCGGAAGACGAAATTAATGGGCTTGATATTGCGTTACATGATCAGCAAGGCTATAACCTTTAAACATCTGACTTGAAAAGTTTTTACTGACATGAGAATAAGAAAAAACCAGTTGATATTCAGCCTGATTTATTTGTTTTCAATGCCATTGATGGCGGATGAAATAGCGAGCGATTCAGCTGAGATGTCAGTTAGAAACCATGTTTGTAAACAGGGCCTTACCGTCGAGCAGGCTTTAAAAAAATCAATACGCAGGCGTTCTCAAAGAGATCTGGGCTGGCGCGTGTTTCATGATGAAAAGGTATTTGATGTTGAACGGGCATTTTTGGTGAATAAAGGTATAAAAATCCGCTATCGTTGGCGGGTATTGAGCGATAATACAATTCTACCCGTTAGTAAAAAAGCCAAGTCTTTGTGTCAATAGGGGTCTAAAATTAGTCGGGATAACACTTTACAATCCTGTATTTTCCAGTGCCTGCTTTTGATGTCAGTATTAAAAGGCTGATACTATAAAGCGTTTGTAATTTCCTTGTTTTTCTAAACATGCAGCGCTCCGGTCAAAAAGCAAGCAAAATCCTGGTTTTTGAATATTTTACTGCAGGCGGTTTATTGGAAACACCTGTGACAGAAGAGTTATTAGCGGAAGCTTTAGCCCTGCTAAATGCTTTGCTTGATGCCTTAAGGTCATTGAAAGGCTGTGAATTGATCGTATTGATTGATAGCAAGTTAAACGAGTTGCAGCTTGATGACGGTATAAACTGGCAATATGTATCAGATCAGGCCGATTTTTATACGGTTTTGCAACGTGAGTTAAAGCAAGTTGATTATGTCTGGCCTATTGCTCCTGAAACTGCTGTCATATTGGAACACATCAGCAGGGCAGTCGAAAATGCCGGGAAAATTCTGTTAAATTCCAATAGCCAGGCCGTTGCTTTGTGTGCTAATAAATTGCAATGTAGTCAATATCTAAGGGAGATGGATATTCAGACTGTCGATAGTTACCCGTTCAATGATTTTATACCAGATTTTAGTCAACGCTGGGTGGTTAAGCCTGTTGATGGTATTGCCTGTGAGCATACTCAACGGATAGACACTCTGAAACAGTATCAGGCATTCAGGCAAACCGTTCAAACTGAGAATTTTATTATTCAGCCTTATATGGACGGTCAGGCGATGAGCTTGTCTTGTTTGTTTAAGGAAGGCCAGGCCTGGTTACTCAGCTGTAATCAGCAACACATTGTTCTTAATGATCGACAATTTAGTTTAAAAGGATGTTCGGTAAATTTTTTATTCGATAGGGAAGACCATTTTCAAGGACTGATTAATCAGCTGGCTGAAGCCATTCCCGGTTTGTGGGGCTATGTAGGAATTGATTTTATATATTTGAATCAGCAAGTCTACTTATTGGAGATTAACCCAAGGCTGACGACTTCATTTATTGGAATTCAGCGAGCCTTAGGCATAAATCCAGCTGAACAAGTGCTGCAGTTATTGTGTTCAGAACCAACATTACAACATTCAATTAAGCAAACGATTAACGTCACAATTTAGCAGGATAACAATGACTATATGGGTGGGCTGGGATGTCGGTGGGGCGCACGTCAAATCGGTACAAATAAACGCCAGCAGTAAGCAGGTTGTTAGTGTACAGCAGTTGGCTTGTCCTTTATGGAAAGGTCTGGACTATTTAAAACAAACGCTTAATCAATTAAGACCTGAATCGAATCAGGATGTGGTTCATCTGGTAACAATGACGGGAGAACTGGTTGATTTGTTTGAAAGCCGCAGTCATGGAATCCAATCAATAATTAATACTTTGACAGAACAGTTAGCGCCTGATTTAGTCTATATATTTGCTGCGAAATATGGTTATTTAAAACTGGATCAGATTCAGCGCATCCATGAAAAATGGATTGCTTCGACTAATTGGATGGCCAGTGTCATGTGGTTGGCTGAAAATCAAAGCAATGGCTTGTTTGTCGATATAGGCAGCACGACAACCGATGTGTTACTTTTTGCCGGTCATAGGCTACAAGCAGAAGGCGTGACTGATTTTGAACGCTTACAATCCGATGAGCTGGTGTATACCGGAATTATTAGAACAGCAGTGATGGCTGTCGCTCAAACCGCCTATTTTAAAGGCAGGAAAACCGGATTAATGGCAGAGTATTTTGCCACCATGGCTGATGTTTATCGGTTGACTGGTGAATTAAACGAATCGCATGACCTGGCAGAGACAGCTGATGGCGCAGAAAAATCAATTGAGGCCAGTGCCAGGCGATTATCGAGAATGACAGGCTATGAATTTAATGCGAATGAAATGGATTTATGGCATGGCTTCGCTAAACAACTTCGGTCTATGCAAAAGCAGCAGATTAAACAGGCATGTATCCGACAATTATCGAGGCAGTTGTTGTCTGATGATGCACCTTTTGTCGGTGCAGGTGTAGGTCGGTTTCTGGTGAAGGACATTGCCAGGGAATTAGGTCACCCTTATCAAGATTTTAATATGCAACTGACTAATTTGAACAACTCTATTATGGATGCAGCTGACTGTGCACCTGCTCTGGCGGTTGCTTTGTTATTTGCTGATTATTCGAATTGAATTAGGGTAACTGAGGAAAATGTTGCCTTGCTAATGCTTTTAATTTCTCGTCTGATAGCTCTGATTTTATGGCTAATGCCCATAGGTCATAAACTGCCGGACGTTGGCGTACAATGGCGCGCGCAAAACCAGATTGGGACAGTAATTCAGCCAGGACTTTCTGAGTAAAGCCGCAACGATGAGCCATAAAGTGATTGCCCTGAGCGATTGCTGCACGCAGGCCATAGACCATATCTATTGGTGCAATCGGGCCAGCGGGGGATTGATAGGCGGTTTCTGTTAATTTGTCATTGGCTATTAATTCAGCAATGGATTGCAAATCCGGACAACTGATGACGACAAAACCATCAGCTTTAAGCACGCGTTTGAATTCAGAGAGGGCTGAAACCACTTCATGTGCATAGAGATGTTCAATATTATGCGATGAGAACACGGCATCGACACTTTCTGAATCAACTGCTTTCATATCAGTCATGGTACCAATAATATCGGGTTGCACATCGGGGTTAATATCAAATCGAATTTCCTGCCACGATGGATTTCTGAATCCAGGGCCAGCCTGATCTTTTCTGTTTCTGCCACAGCCTACATGTAAAAAGGTTTTCATCCGTTTTGACGATAATGTTCCCAAAGTTGAAAGTATGTTGACTCTAATGCGCGGGTAAAGCCTTGATTATCAAATAGGGCGGTTTTGGATAATTGATTTCTTAGTTGTTCCTTGAAACTGCGTAATTTTTTAAGGTCAGCGGCTTTTTCCTGTGCAAGCGCAATATAGGCATCTTCATCATCTGCTATCCAGTCTGTCATGTTGCCATGTGTCAGAATACTGCATCCCATCAGTCCACAAAAATTATCCCCTTTTAAGGTAATGACTGGCACGCCCATCCAGAGTGCTTGTAGTGTGGTTGTTCCGCCATTATAGGGGGTGGGATCTAAACAGATATCTATATTCAAATAGGCATGCATCATTTCTTCCAGACCACAAGGCCCAGTGAGTGTGAGACGTTGTTTTGGAATGCCCTGGCTTTCAAAATCCTTATAAAATTGTTTAATGCATTCGGGGTCAGTGAATGAAGGGGTTTTTAAATGCAGGTGGGCATGAGGGATTTTTTTCAGTAGCCTGACCCATAAATTCAATGTATGGGAATTAACTTTTGTCAGATTGTTAAAAGAGCCGAAGACTAATTGTTCTGATGTTGCCTTACTGGCTTTATAGGCTGGGTATTGATGTTGTTGTGGATAACAGAAGACACAAAAATCTTTCAAGCGAATTACAGTTTCAGCACATAAATGATCATTCGATTCGGGACAGCAATAGGGGTCTGCAATTAAATAGTCTATGGCTTTTAGACCGCTGGAATGGGGGTAGCCTAACCAGCTGACCTGAATGGGGGCTGCACCCAGCGCGAAAACGCCTAATCGGTTTTTCGCTGTCTGGCCGGATAAATCGATCAGGATATCAATTTCATCCGCAATGATTTGTTGTTGCAGTCTCTGATCTGTCCAGCTGGATACCTCTAGCCATTGGGCGGTATTTTCTCGAATGCGTTGAGTGCTTTCGTCATAGGTTCGATTATTGTAGTAGGCGTAAATTGAAAATTGTTGCTTGTTATGAAATTGTAGTACGGGTGTTGTAAAAAGCCCAACAGGGTGCTGATCTCTAAAGTCGGCTGAAATATATCCGATTTTTAATTGTGATCTGGCTTCTTTTTTTTGCTTGAATTGCCTCAGACGGGGTTGTGGATAGATTTTGTCCATCAACTGCTGGTGATGTCGAGCTTTGGCAGAGGCGTCCAGCTCATGGCTGTATAACATGGTGAATAACAGACTAGCTGCATCAGATGGGTGATAATTGCCACGAGCCAGTTTCTGTTGGTAAATAATGATGCTCTCATCACAGCGGCCTTGGCGGAGATAGATGTCTGCAAGCAGATCCTTGGCTTCTTCACAATCTGGTTTGCGCTCTAATGTATGGGTAATGCTGGGAATGGCTTTACTGAACTGCCAGGTTTGTGAATACGCTTTTGCCAGGTTTAAATGGGTATCAAACAGGTCATCACGGAGTTGCACCATTTTTTCTAATACGGCGATCGCTTCGGCAAAAAATTTATGATTCCAGATTTCCTTTGCCAGCAGGCTGAGCGCATGAACATCATCCAGATGACTGAGTTTTTGAAAAATCTGTTTGGATTGTTCAACCTGTCCATTCGCCATAAGGGCGGCAGCCAGTCCCAGTTGTGCTTCAAACAGATCAGCCTTGACTTCTAAAGCTTTGTTGTATTGCTCAATGGCACCTGAAATATGACCGTTGTCAAACCGAGTTTGAGCCAGTGCTGAATGTATGGTATGGGGTTCAGTACTGTGAATTAATGCTTGATGATAATGATGATTGAATGTGTCATCATCTCCTAGCTGATCAGATAATCGAGCCAAGCTGTAATGGGCTTTCCAGGATTCAGGTGCATAATGCAAGGACAGTTTATAATGCCTTAATGCGTCTTCATTCCGGCCGACATGGCGGTATGCATTTCCCAGTTCAAGATGGGCATCCGACGCATTATTTTCCAGTTTCAGCCATTGTTCCAGATGTTGTATGACGTGGGGCCAGTTATTTTCCTGACGGGCTATAGAGGCCAGTTTTGCCAGGGCGCCGGTATGATCTGATTTAAGCTTGAGTACCTGTTTGAAAGCCGTTTTGGCATCGTTCAGATTTTTTTCGCTGAGATTCAGGTTTCCTAAATTAAACCAGGCTTCCAGACTGTCTTCCTTATAAGATAAGGCCCGTTTATAGCATTGATTGGCTTTTTCCAGTTTTCCGGTTTGACGATAAACTGAACCCAGATTGATATAGGCAGGGATAAAATCTGGATTTAATTCTATGGTTTGGCGATATAGGCTTTCAGCACTTTGCCATTGGCTTTGTTGATGGGCTGATATTGCCTGCTGAAATAAGGCATTGGATTGGACGCTGGTCGACTTAGTCAAGGCTGATGATCCGTCTGATCTGGTCGTTTTTAAAGCCGATTAAACTGGGGCGTTTGATTTCTGGTAATTGAATGACATCGTAGAGTTCGCTGACGATGCCTTCGATATTCATCCAGTGAGGTGTAGAACCGTTTTCCAGATCAACGACATACAGTCCACATCGTGCTTCGATATTTTCTTTGGC
>SPJK01044769.1_pt1 | contig 18992 bp, 33 predicted proteins | sample 3741771 | NCBI WGS metagenome assembly SPJK01 (sample SAMN10925997, study PRJNA522277) | cold seep metagenome | isolation source: Elba SIP-enriched marine methane seep metagenome, extraction at timepoint T2 | place: Italy: coast of Elba, Mediterranean Sea
AATCAATTCTCCTGTGGCGTGATTACCAGCAATAACCGCGCCGTAACGCGGCTATGACTTGCGATCATGTAACAGCGCGCAGTTTGGGTGGATCGTAAGCAGAGATAGATTTGCGGGCTTCAAGGCATGCGGTGCGGACCATGTTCGGGAAGTAATGACAGATTGAGATGTTTTCGCCGCGTTCTTGCTGCATCAAGCTGCAGTTGCGATTTAGCGGGTTCTTGTCTCTGTGCATTTCTCCGAATTGATTGGCGGATTCGTAAATGCAGTTTCCAAGGTAACTAACGGCCACTTCGTTGCCGTCCAGATAGACCGCAGCTTTGGCGCAAAAGATCTCAAGTTCACCCGATGCGATTTGTTCGGTCACTGTGCCGTCATCGTCCCACGATAGGTCAATGTCGTATTCGGTTTCTGCCGTCACGCGGACAGTGAACCGTGCGGTTTTAAATTCCCAGATTGTGTAGGTCATAATCAATTCTCCTGTGGCGTGATTACCAGCAATAACCGCGCCGTAACGCGGCTATGACTTGTAATCAGTCTACATATGCTGATTCAATAAGTTCGCCAGTGTGATCGCAGTACAGGTTCGGATTTTCCCAATTCACGTCATATGCTTCGATGCACCAACTGTCACCGGGAGATGCCTCCACGATAAGTTCCAAGTTGTCTTTGACGGCTTTGAAAGATAGCGAGTCTCCATCATCGGTTATGAAATAGATTGGATATCCCCCCGGCCATGCGTAAGGGCCATTTTCGATAAGTTCGTTCAAAGTGTCTTTATCAAGCGTCATTTCAGCGTCTCCTGCGGTGTGATTGCCAGCAATAACCGCACCTTAATGCGGTTATGACTTCCAATCATGCTCCGATTGCGTCGATAATGTGCTGTTCTGCGCGCTGGTATTGACGTTTTGCGCGTGCTTCGCAGCGTTTTGCGCGGATAATGTCGCCAGCTTCACGGCAACGGCGTGCGAGTGATGCGTTATGGTCTGCGCTACTGACTGCGATCTCTGCCAAAAGGCGCCATGTGTTGTCTGTGATTTTCATTTCGTTTCCTTTCTCCGTTGCCTGTGATTATCATCATACAGAATTATTTCCGTCCGTCAACGGGGTATGTGCAAAATAATCATGTTTTCTCCGGGCCTGTATGCTCAAAGTGGCAAATTATAGTGGTGAAGGTGTGTTCTGGCAGTGTTTTCGGCTTGCGGGATAGGGTAGAATGGCTTCGATCGTTAGCTATTGAATGGAGATTCTTTTATGTCCCGCTATTTGCTGATCACTACTGACGCAGGTTTTTTCGACAGGGTTTGGATGGCTGACAGTTACGAGTTGAAGCCAGGCGGGATAATGGAGATCAGGCAAGAGGGCGTTTTGATAGCAGCGCTGCAGCCCTACGAGTATATCGGCGGAACTACCGAGATTGAATGGAACGTAAGTAGCGGCGATTACGACGAATTTGAGAGTGACCCTGGATTTGTCCAGCCCGAACAACCTGGATGGATACACTAACCCGATGGAGTGAAGATGGAGCAGAAATACACAAGGGAAGAATGGCTTAAGCTTGTTGATAAGGTCATAACCCTGCCCGAAAAGCTCATGATTGAAAAGGCGTTCAACGCTGGTCATGTTGAGAAGGTGGATAGCACGACATGTCCCGGGTTTGATCGCTGGGTCAAGCTGATGGAAGAGAGAGTAAAGGGTGCTGCTAAGGTGCTGGCATCTCACCATGGTGAGGGGCCTCGCTCTGAAGATATCGCCGAAATTATAATGGCTTACGCAGCTAGCGCCTACCATACCGCCGTAGATGATTGCATTGGGAGTGATGACGATGAAATTTAGTGAATGGTACGCTGATAACGAGTCTGAAGTCCGCAAGATGATTGACACTGCGTTGGAACTGAGGCTTTCCGCCGACCAGATAATGGATTTGGTCAAGGTCAATCTACATGTCGCTTACACATGCGGCGGTACGGCAGCGCTTAAAGAGCTTAACAAGGGGTTGGCTGGTCTGTCTGCAAGTAGTCTCTCGGAACCAAAGGCCGGCGATCCGGCTTATTACACTAGTATCAACGGGAAGCCGATCGGTCACGGCAAGGACGCGGCGCCGTCAATTGAATGGTTAACGAAAGCCCGTGTTTGGGACGCAGAGCTCAACAAATGGAGGGACGCGTGAATTATACCGATAAGCGTACTGAAAGCATTATCAAGTCTGTTACTGACGGTTGTGAGGCAGCCGTTAAATCGCTGAACGACTATGTCGAGTACCTGAAAGAGCAAGAGGCGACAGGCGCGAACATTCATGGTAATGATAACGTCAATTGGCCACATGGCCAGAACTACAAGCATGAGTGTGGTTGCGGGGAAAAGTACAGAGGACCAAAGGGAGCATTCGCTTGTTGGCCGTGTGTAGCGGAACACACGAAACAATGGTGGTTGACGATCGGGCCCAGGCAGGAAGAGGCAAGAGAAAACCGCATCATGCAGAATGAACTAGAGCGGCGGTGGCGAGCGTCTCTTTGGAGCAGCCCGAAGGAAGGCTTAGAGGACTAGGACAATGCAAACGGTAACGTACAAAGAGGGCGATCACTGGGTCATTCAGGGTCTTGAGCATGACGTGAGTGGGCAAGGCGATACGCCAGAACGGGCAAGGCGCAGGCTGCAAACCACAGTCACAGCACTGGCAGGCGAACTGGGCAGCATCCCACAGGCACCACAACGCTTCTGGGACATGGAAAGAGACAGTGAGGGGATAGGCGGATGACCAAGACAGTGAACCACTTCACCAGGGTCGCGCAACACTCACTGGCAAGGCAAACACAATCCCCTGCCGTAAGCCTTGAACAACTGATCTATATAAGGGGCACCTACATAGGTAAGAGATACGACAAGGAATGCGGTGGGCAACTAGACGACGTACTAAGAACAGGCGGGCAATCGAATGACTGAGACATCATCATTCCATAAAGACATAGAAGACCTACAGAGTGAGACAAAGCGCATTAATGGCAAACCCTACACCACAGGGAGAAAGCCCTCGAAGTTCAATGACACGGTAACGGATGAGCTGTGCACCAGGCTGTGTGAAGGGGAAAGCCTCAAGTCGATTTGCATGGATGAACACATGCCCACGCAAGGAACTGTGATGCGGTGGATTGGGGAGTCTGAGTCGTTTGCGCAGAGATATGCGCGTGCGCGATCGATGCAGGCAGAGCTAATGGCCAATGAAATCATCGAGATTGCGGACGACGGCACCAATGACTGGATGGAGAAGCACAACGACAAGGGCGAGGCTGTTGGTTGGCGTGTGAATGGTGAGGCTGTCCAGCGCTCCAAGCTGCGTCTCGAGGCTCGTAAATGGGCTGCGGCCAAACTCCTGCCCAAGAAGTACGGTGAGCGGGTAGAGGTCGAGCATTCAGGTGAGGTTGCATCGGTTGGAGAGACTGACACTCGCCAGCTAGCCCGCGCCGTGTTGCAGGTGTTCAGTGAAAATGGTAATGATGAGCCCGACCAAGGGGACGAGGAATCAGAGGCATGAGCTTAGGCGTTACGAAATATCGGTTCGACCTGGAGACTGAGGCAGGAACCACGGCGAAGGTCGTTGCGCATCATGTGCAGGGTTCTATCGTTCAGGTACGCTACGCGGCTGACACGGGCTTGCAGCTCGATACTGGCGCGGTTCTGACGTTCACGCAGGATACTGGCGACTTCAACATTCCCATCGCAGTGATGCACGCAGGCACGCCGCCCTGGTCACGTGTTCTTCAGAATGCCCTGTTCGATACGGGTGGCACACTGGTGTCCGGATCACAGCACTCCCCGGTCTTCTGGGGTGAGAAGCTGTCTGTCTCGGTTGTCGGCATCTCGACGGACACGGGTAAGGTAGCCCGCGTTGAGGTCACGACGTACGAAGGGTAAATCCCTGAATGTAACCAATATAGGGTAAGGCGATGTTTGACCTACTGATCATCGCAGCGCTTATCGCTGGCCTTGTCATCGGCACTATCTTAGCCTGTTGGTAGCCCCGCCCCATTACACCATGGTAGGGACGGCAAATCCCCTCGCCCCTATCCTGACTGAGTAGCTCTGTTCACTGTTTGTTCTGCCCCCTCCTACGTAGCCTCCACTCGCACCACTAGAACAATGTTGTACCGTAGGTACTCATTAACACTATACTAGTTCCGTATATAACTAGGGGGGGGTGTATAGGATTCTGAATCTCCCACATATGCATCAACCCCTCTCCAAAAAATAAAATAAAAATTGACAACCCTATCCGAATGTATATACTGACGGAAAAGGAGACAGAGATGACCACAGAAAACCCGACCCAACCCGCTACCCTTGAGTTCTGGCTTGTTCCGTCTAGGGACGGACGAGATGTGAATTTGCTTGTGACAGAATCTCGGGAGATTGTAGCAGCTATACCGGCTGGCCGTCCTGACAAGCAGGTGTTTTACAGTTTTTGCCATGGCCTGGCGACGCGAGGGCCTTTCCGCATTTGGTGGAAAGGTAGGGTCATTGCTGAGAGGAAGCCTGACAGCTCCGCCGGTCCTGGGGTCTTTGAATATGACGGGATATTCCCCGTCGACCCTAGAAACCCGCTCTGAGGAGAACCTGATGAAAAGAGAAAACTGGACTGTTGGAGCCGAAGGTATTCGTCCATCCGGAGATTCCGAGAAGTGCTTCTATTGCAAATCACCTGTTGGTGGGGAACACAAGCCTGGCTGCGTGATCCGGAGTCGGACTGTCGTTGTCCGGACCATTGTTGAGCACGTGATCGACGTTCCGGAGGACTGGCACAAGGACTTGATCGAGTTCACTGAGGGTTCGATGTGTTCCCGTGCCTATATCGACGATCTGACGGAATTGAACGAAAGAATCTCGAAGTCTGATCATTGCCCGTGCGAAATGGTCACTCGTGAATATGTCAGGGAAGCAGATGAGGAAGACGAGAAGGAATCCGTACTCTTCGTGAAGGAGCTGAAGTCATGACTGATTTTCTGGACAAGATATATCCGCTCAAAACAGGGAAAAGGGTTCTGGACACGAGATTTGCTGATTTGGCAATTGACAGCACCATTGAAGAAGTCCCGATGTCAGTGGAGCACGATATAGTCTGGAACGTTGGAGTCACCGCGTCACTTACGATGTTCGGCCCTTCCAGTGAAGCCAGTCAAATGACAACGCGGGCCCGCCGGTGTATTGCCAAGGAAATCTACGGGGATTTGTACGACGACTGCATGCTGCTGGAGCGGATTTTGCACGAAGAGACCTATCGCGCACCAGGCGACCCGGCGGTCACGTTCCTTCGCTCAATCATGGAGAAGATGCAATGACCAAATTCAGGGAAGAACTGCAGACGATGGTGTCCGAAGACAGGAACGCCGCGGTCCACGACATGCTCCTGGTGCTGAGAGACCTTGGAGTCGTCGAGGAGATCAGTTTCACGTTTGGCTTTTCAGATGATATTTTGGAGTGCTACGCTGATGCGGGGATCACAAATAAAGTCATGAACCATCGCAGGGGAGATTCAGCAAAAGCTATCGGCGCGCAAGTGATGCAAAGAGGGCTTGTTGAGAGAATTACCAGAAAAGAATTCGAGGGATTATCGTTTACTGACACTTTAATGGCAGTTAAGCCACAAAAACCCTTGACCTCCGGCGAATAAACGGTATTATACGCTTAGAAAAGGAAATCCGATGACCAAAAAGCAGAAAAACCCGTATCGTGACTGGCAGGAGAGCGGAGGCTTCCATTTCGAGGAGTCGAAACAGCAGACTTCATTGCTTGATCGTGTCGCGATGATAGCGCTTATTGTTTGGTCGACAACCTGCACAGCCGCTTTCCTGATCGGAATGTACGAGTATTTCACATAATATGGCCCCATGGTGTGCCCGGTTCTGTAAATTTTCCGGGTAGGGGGTTCGAATCCCCCGGGGTCTCCAAAGGCCAGCAGATAGAATAGCAGAGGCTACGATATGCTAGATACACATCAAATAAAGGCCGCAGCCCGAGCGGTAGATGACGTCAAGAGTATTGACGATACGATCAAGCGCATGGGCGAAGCAATTGATTGCAACGCGCCTGAATATGGCGAAGCATTGCGCAAGGCTATTGGCCGGAACCTCCTATCTCAATTCAAGGACAGCGATTTGGGTGAAATAGCTTTTTGCGGCGTCGTGAACGCGCTGCTCAGGCGCAGATCAGGCATCGTTGAAGCCCACGGGGAAGTCGTCCAATTCCCTGAGCCACCATGCCCTGTACAATCCCCCTCTAACCCTGACTTATGAGGCCCAACCAGGTCTCCAAATTCACGAGGCAAATATGGCAAGACCGAAGAAAACAACACGTGACCCTCTCATCGAGGCGATGATCTCACGACTTCCAGCCGCTGGTGAGGACTTCTCCGAAGAGGACCAGGCCAAGTGGATCGAACACATGCGCTCCTGCCTCAGCCTTGTCTACGGCGGGGATATGGCGCGCCCTTTGCATTATTCAGGGCCGCCATTGCAAGAAAGTATCGAGGAGGTTCTTTACAGGCCATCACCACCAAGTGAAAGAGCTGCAGCGAAGAACAAGCCGAACTTTTACATCGGCGATGACAACCTGGTCCGGAACAAAAAAGGCGACCGTCTCATGCCGAACGAGATCTCCGGAACGATCATCGATCTCCGCGGAGTAGACGGCGATCCAGACATCATCACCTGGGCCGACGACAGCAAGGGACTCCGCAACGCAGGCGACGTGACAATCTCACTGTGAGGACGATATGACCGCAGGCAAAAACGGCTGGATGCCGATAGAGACGGCTCCGGAAAGTGGGGCATACTTGGTGTGGTTGTCCAAGGCGCGATTTGGAAATCACGTATTCCCGGCTTCCTGCAGAACAGGCGGCGTAAAGATCGTCGGGACAAGCTTTTACTTTGATATGCCGGCGGCGACACACTGGCGGGAACTTCCGCCACCGCCTGATTTGGGGACTGAAGAATCATGATCGGAGCAAAATGCATTAAATGCGGCCATACGCGGACAAGCCTTAATCCGCCGGGGTGGTGTATAAGCTGCGGTGAGAGTTTCGCCGGACCATGCGAGTTCATGGAACGCACCAAGCACCTGTCTCCAAGAGATCGCATAATCGCGACGTGGAAAGAGTTCGAGAGCCCGGAAAAGAAACCGTTCTGGAAAATATGGTGAGCGTCTGTTCACAGGCAAATGAATCGTATACTCTGCGCAAAGCCGACACCCGACACTGGAATACCTGCGCAGGTAGCGGCCCTGGATTGTCGGGTTTCCAGGGCCGCATTAATCTCCCGAGGTAACTATGACTAAATCCGACAAAGGCAGTTGCGAAAAGACAATCGATCTTGAAGACGCAATTTCAGCAGCCAGCGGAAAGCCGAGCTTTGACGGGATTGCCGTCATGGGCTCTCATCCGCAGACAGTTCTGCAGGCGCCGTGGGACCATAACTGGCTCATCTACGCCTGCTCTCCACACAATCTCGAATTCACGGCACAGGACGGCACAAACCCCGGCCTGCGCTACCTTCCGGGAGGAGCACGTCCCGGCGGCGGGCGCTTTCGTGTAGATGAGTGGTTCGAAGTCCACCTTCCCCTCGCAGATGCAACGCGGCCCTACGGCTACCTCCGGGAGCTGGAAAAGCTTCCTCTGGTCTGGATGCGTGATCAGGAAGGACTCGCAAGGGTCAAGGGCGCTAGGCCGTATCCTGAAAAGGAAATGAAAGAGCGCTTCGGCCCATTCACCTTTACGTCCTCGATCGCATTCATTCTCGCGAAGGCCATCGTCGACTGCGAGCGTCTGAATATCCCGCGTATCGGCATCTGGGGCGTCATGCAGGCGTCTCAAAACGAGTACGCCTACCAGCGTCCGGGTATCCAGAACCTGATCTGGGAAGCGGCACGCTCCAAAATCGAAGTCATATGCCCGCCGGAATCCAAGCTCCTGGAGCCGCAACCGGAGAATTTCTGATGAAATTCAAATTCAGCGGCGGAAGTTTTGGTGTCGGCTTTGTCACCGCGTTAGTTCTCACAGGTGGCATTTCACCGTGGTGGTTACTTTTGATTCCGGCACTAACCTTTTCTGAAATATTTGCAGTCAAGTGGAGAATGAGAAATGAAAATTAAAGGCAGAACTTGGGTATTCTTTTGCGGATACAACTTGGAAGTTGATTGCTACGAAATTCGCCTGAGTTGGGGTGGGCTCGATAAGGGTGAGAAATCTGTGTCCCTTTGGGAATGGCGCCGGGAAAAGAAGCTATCCGTCCCGAGGAAAATGAATAGCTGGCTTCCGAGGCTAAAATTCTTCTACGAATCCAGGTGACTCATAAGGAGCCGATGGCCATGGCGGGTGCGCCGCGTGCAAGAGACGGACAAATAAAAGCTCAGTGGGGCAAGCTTGCTGATCAAGATGCAGACCTTGTTTATGTCTGGGGGCGCGGTGCTTCAAGCGCCGACGCTTGGCTGCTTCACGACACGCTTTCGCTGAAACCTTACATGCAACTCACAAAAGAGTTTTGCCCAAGCTTTTTGGAAGAGCTAGAGAGCCGGGGCTACGACCTCAGAACGTTGAAGATCAGCGTTGAAAAGAAACGTGACTCATAAGGAGCCCGACAAATGAAGATTGCCGTAATCGGCGGAGGACTTTTTGGCTGCACTGCTGCGATATATGCAGCACGCGCCGGCCATAAGGTCACGCTGTTTGAAAAGAACTCCGACATCATGCAAGAGGCGACCAGGGTCAACCAGTTCCGCCTGCATGAAGGCTACCACTACCCAAGGTCACAGGAGACCGTCGAAGAGTGCCAGGAGAGTATTGACCCATTCTTGGCAGAATACGGTGACACTATCGATGTTAGTTTCGGTGAGAAGTTCTACGCCATTGCGCGAGGATCAAAGACGTCGGCTGAGCAATACGTCGACTTCATGGACCGGAACTCACTTGGGTGGGAACTCGTGCCAAACAGACAGGATTTGTTCAATTACGAACTTCTTGAGGCTGTTTTCTCTGTAGACGAAGACAGGATTCATTATCCGTCACTCAAGGCCGCGGTGAGAGAAAAGCTTCAAAAGGAGTGCGTTGAGGTCTGGACAGGAATGTCGGGCATCGAAAAATTCGACATGAAAGGCCATTTCGATCAATATATCGTCGCAGGATACGCCAGCACCAACGAGATTCTGACGTCGCTCGGCTGTGAGCCTGTCCCGATCCAGTATGAACTAGTCGAAAAGCCTCAGATTCTACTGCCAAAGAAATACGGGTGTACCTCAGCCGTCGTCATGGACGGCCCGTTCGGTTGCATTGATCCGTATCATCAGTCAGGCGTTCACCAGATGGGGCATGTGAAATATTCTGTTCGAGCCGCGATGACCGGAACTCAGTTCCTGGATGAAAATGAAATTACCGCAAGCCAATCGAAGTGGAGGGCAATGGCGGGCTCCCTAGGGGAATACCTGCCACCGGTTCAGGATGCATGCCGCATCAACTCTCAATTCGTGGTCAGGGCTGTTCTACCGAACGTTGACGACACAGACGAGCGCCCGACGATCGTTCGCAGGCATAGCGACCGCGTGATCTCAATCTTCTCAGGGAAGTTAGGCCACGCGGTCAAGGCAGCTCAGGAGAGCGTTACCATGTTGGATGACGCCGCAGACTGATAGCAGGCGTCGATCACCTTCTGGAGGTGCACCAGGGTCGAAAGTTCTGGTGCACGGTCAAGATCAGCGAAGAAATCATCCCATCCCGGGTTGTCCGGAGCGTTCTGAGGAAGTTTCGGGCTGATGGTAAGCCTGATAGGTCGCGTATAACCTGTGGAAAACTGCAAAACAATCAGCGCTTCAGTCTCAACATCAACGTCATAGGCCGGATGCGTGTCCGTCATGCAGAAGACAGACTTCACCAGGCCGTAGTTGTAGATGGCATTGTCGATGAAGTGGATGCCATGCGACATGATCACCCCGCCCCAAGCCTGACATATATCGCCGCGCCACCCTGAATAGTATTCAGTGTCACGGCGCCAGATGAGAGCCTGGTTCGAAACCTTCAGTTCTCGGTAGTTCAAGACCGGATAGACACGCTTTCCGCATTGTTTAGAGAAACCGAGAAGGGTTCTTAGCCCGGTGACTTCTCTTGCGAATGGCTTCTCAAGGATAACATCTTTTCTATCAATCAGAATTTTGGTAGCCAGAGCACAGTGTCTGTAATTTTTTGTGCAGATATCCACAATATCGGCTTCCTCATAGCCGGTTATCGTGTATACTTCCGGAAAGCGTTCGATAGCTTCGCGATGTTTGTTTGCGGCATGACCCGACCCGAGGATATGAATTTTGCGTTTCACAGTAACAACCTATTTCTGGAGCGATCCGGAGAGAAAACGGAACTACACGTTCACCCATGACCATGTTCGAATTCTCAAAAGCATGGTCGAAAGGAACCTCTCTATTCCGCACCGTTTCGTGTGCGTTACCGACGATCATATCGAAGGTGTCGAAACTTTACAAGTGGATAAATCAAAACATGTCCCTGGCACCGTCTTTGTTCGTCTTATGCAACATCGTCGTGATTATGGTGATCTTCTTGGCGCTGATCGCGTTCTTAACCTTGACCTTGACATGGTTGTGGTTGGGAGCCTGGATCATATCGCAAGTCGTACGGAGCCTTCGGTCTGGTTTAGGAATCCCAATTTCCCTTCTCCGCGGCGCGCTTTTTACCAGTCGAGCTTCCAAATGTTCACACCAGGCGCCCATCCGGAACTTTATGAGGACTTCGACCCGATCGAAACACCCAAATGGGTAAACTGGCGCTTCGGTGGAGCCGAGCAGGCATGGATCTCTGAAAGACTCCCGTGGGATCTGCCGTATGTCGACCACAGGGACGGGGTGTACGGAGCCGGTCGAATCGGTGATTACGGCAACGACAAGGCCGCAGAGCTTCCTGAAAACGCCTGCCTGATAACCTTCCCGGGAAACAGGATGGTTGACCAGCCAGAAGTGCAGGCCAAATTCCCGTGGGTAAAGGAGCACTACAAATGAGACCGATATTCCCAACAAGTGCCATAGTTGATTGTTTTGTAAACATCTTTGTGACGCTACATGGAGAGCACATTCCAATGATATCAGTAGACAAGGAACGCGCTGACTCAAACTCACGAATCTATCGATCGTCACTTGACCGCGGTGTTTACCGCATAAACGTAAAGGTGAAGTCATGAAGGGATACTACAAATACGACGGCGAGCAGCCTGATTTAGACGGCAAATCTCTCGTAGATGTCGTTCTAGTGAATGGCATAATAAACAACAAATGGACTGTCGGAACTGTCCAGTGGGGGGAGTGTGCAGACCCGGACTTCAACGTTGCTTATTGGCGCCCTGCAGGACAGCCGGTAGACGAAGACTTGGAAGGGTATCGCAAGAATAAAGACGGCATTAAGTTTCCAGCAGGAACTCTTGTCGATATTGTTCTTCGGAGCGGAAAAAAAATAGAAAAAGTCGATTGCAGTCATTTCAATTGGGACATCCGCGATCAAAACGACGATATTCTACACTGGCGTATTTCTGACGGTCTGCCAAACGAAGGCATCGTAAATCACCCACCGCACTACACCGGCCATCCTTCTGGCACGGAATGCATCGAAGTCACCGAGCACATGAACTTCTGCCGGGGAAACGCCATGAAATATCTGTGGCGCGCTGGCGAGAAGGGCGATGAAATCGAAGACCTGAAGAAAGCCCGCTGGTACATCGACCGCGAGATCCGGAGATTGGAGAAGTTGAAATGAGCATGGACAAACTGAAATACACAGCACCCCAACAGCAGCCGATGCAGCAACAGGGTGTTCCGATGGCTCAGCAACCAGCAGGCGCGCGCAAGTACGTCGGAGAAGTAGCGACAGGCTACGACGCCAAACGCGTTGAGGCTCCGAAGTGGAAAGCCGAGCAGATCGCAATCGAGAATATCATCGACGAACTCCCTGAAGGGTCTGAAGTCCTGGATGTCCCGGTCGGAACCGGTCGCTTCATCGAGGCATACGAGCGGAACAACCACAAGGTAACGCTCGTTGACCTGAGCCCTGACATGCTCAAGGAAGCGCACAGCAAGGTGACTAAGCCGGATCTGTTCACATTCGGCCAAGGTCCGATCGGTGGACTTGACGAGTTCATGGACGAAGATTCCGTAGACGTTGCCATCATGTGCCGGCTCACCCGCTGGCTGTCCGTCGAAGAACGCACAGAGGCCATTCGTCAACTGACAAGGGTTGCCAGGGATGCGATTGTCTTCACGGCACGCGTTGACGAGCATCCGCACGCGTACACCTACGAGGCCATCAAGGAAGACCTCGGGCCAGATTGGGCGATCACCCATGACTGGTCCTGCGATGGTCCTTACTACTGCGTGATCCGCGCCATTCCAGTGGAAGAAATGTGATGAACTGGTTAGACGTGGCCGGACCGCCTGGCGTTGGTAAATCTACACTCTGCGACCCGATTTGGGGCCCACACGATATCGAGATCAAGGATATCCCTCCTCCAGTCGAGTGGCATGACTTCTGCAACGAGGTCACGCGCCTTCTTGGGCTGGTCAAAGAGCATCCGACATTTCAGGCAGCGGTGAGAATGAATCGCCGCTCGATCAGGAAAATGGCTACCGTAAGAGCTGCTTACACTCCAGACCACGGAGAGCTTAACCTGGAGGCTGGCGGCGTAACAGAATGCTACGGTGACGGGCCATATATCCAAACTGGTTTCATCCAGCGGGGACTCGGCTTCGGCTGGAGACTCGCCGATATGGGTAAGCCGGTAGACGAGCTGTTCCACTTCTTCCGCCTGATGCCGTGCTCACTTGGCGCGGTTTTTCTGGAAGCGGACCCGGAAGCGGTGGAACAACGAAACAAGGACCGGGAGAAGGTCAAGGCCACGGCTCACGAGAACCGTGCGTTCATGGGGCCTCTGATGGCGCCCGCAATCGAATACGCCAAGGAGGTGCTAGATGCGCGCGGCGTTCCGATCAAAGTAATCCGAACTGAGGGGAATATCGATGACAGGCGTCAGGAAATGGTCGATTTCGGAGAGTGCCGGAAAAAAGACGTTGCCCACAGCCATCTGCCAGCGCTCCGTCCGCGATATCTCGACACTTATAACCCCGCGGAGGCTCGATATCGCGGTAAAGTACCGCCTGTTCAAACGCCTCCTGTCTGGTGGTGATGATTCAGCGATCGAGGACTACAACTGGCATATCATGGCCAGGTCCGGCGCTCGCATGCAATCAGGCGTCGCGACAGACGTTTGGAAGACGACTCTTGGCGACTATCTTCACGCCGCCAAGGATCTGTTATCATCCATGCAACGAATCGGCTTTGACAAAGCATGCCCGATACCGCTTGATGTCAATGGCGAAATCCTGAACGGTTCTCACCGGATAGGGTGCGCAAAGGCTCTGAGGATTGGTGAGATACCAGTCCTTGTGACAACTTCGAAGGTATGGGCGCCCGCTTGGGACAGAGACTGGTTTCTGAAACACGGCATGCCTGAAAACAGGGTCGCCGATCTGGAAATGGATATGTAGGAGGAACCAATGAAAAAAGGGAAATTCAAAAAACACATGGGCTGTCCGGAAATCACAGAATATGCCTACGACAATATTTGGGACCATCTGAGGTTTCAGGACAAGCAGCCTGTAAAGAAGATGCCGATTGAAGCCTGGTTCGCAATCAAGGCTGAAGAGATCAACGCGCCAAAAAGGAAGTAAAAACCAAATGGCGACAGTTGAAGAACTCAGGGCCGCGGAAGAACAAATCAGGAACCTGCCTCCTGAAGAGCTGAAAAAGCTTCTCGCAAACCCGCTCATCAAAAAGCACATGGAAGCAGGCTGGCTGCCAAACCCGGGCCAGCAGGAGAAAGCCATGAACAGCCCTGCTGATGAGGTGTTCTATGGTGGAACGGCGGGCGGCGGGAAAACCGAGCTAATGCTTGGGATGGCCTACACGGTCCATAAGCGGTCCCTCATTCTGCGCCGCACGAACAAGGAGGCGTCCAGGTTCATCCGTCGATACGCTGAAATCGTCGGACACACGAACGGCTGGAACGCTCAGCAGCAGACCTTCAACTTTGGCAATGGCAGAATCACGGAATTTGGTGGTTGTCAGCTCGAAGACGACAAACAGAAATACAAGGGTGAACCGAAGGACCTTATCGGTTTCGATGAGATATCGGATTTCACGGAGACGCAGTATCGATTTATTATCGGCTGGAACCGCTCAGCTGACTCCAGTCAAAGGTGCCGGGTCATTGCCGCAGGAAACCCGCCGACGACACCAGAGGGTCTTTGGGTCGTGAAATATTGGGGCCCGTGGCTCGATGAGACGCACCCGAATCCGGCAAAGCCAGGCGAGTTGCGCTGGTTTACCACGATCGCAGGCGAGGACCAGGAGGTTGACGGACCTGGGCCGCACTTCATCAACGGCGAATATATCGTGGCTCGGTCAAGAACCTTCATCCCCGCGACGCTGGAAGATAACCCGGATCTAGCAGACACAAACTACGGCTCTGTTCTGGCGTCTCTGCCGGACGGTTTGCGTGAGGCATATAAAGACGGTAAATTTACTTCATCGCTGAAAGACGATCAGTGGCAAGTGATTCCCACGTCTTGGATTGTCGCTGCACAGGAGAGATGGAAGCCGGAGACAGGCAAGGGCCTGACAATGACTGCAATGGCTGTCGACTGTGCTGGCGGGGGCAAGGATGCGGCCTGTATCGCGACTCGTCACGGAGCGTGGTTCGGAGAGCTGGAAACGGTAAGCGGCAAGGAAACAGCGGATGGTTCCGCTATGGCTGCTATTGTGGTAAGAAAACGTAAGGACGCTTGTCCAGTAATTGTTGATGTTGGTGGCGGATATGCCGGCGCCATTATCGAAAGGTTCAAAGACAACGACATTGAGCATTACAAGTTCAATGGTAAAAACAAGACGAATATGACGGCGAATGGTTCCGGATTGAACTTCGCCAATAAAAGGGCCGAGGCTTTGTGGAGGTTCCGCGAGGCTCTTGACCCAGACCAGGACGGCGGTTCAATCGTCGCCCTGCCAAACGACCCGACGCTAAGAGCTGATCTGGCCGCCGCTCGATACCAGGTAGGACCGAACGGAATCCAGATCGAAACGAAGGATGATATCAAGAAGAGGATTGGACGATCACCAGATAGAGGAGACGCTGTTGTAATGTGTCTCTCTGAAGGCGATCGTGCAGCTCTGAAGAAACATCACCGCAACACAGGCGGCAGACAGCCAAACGTGATTCTTGGTTACGGAAAACAGAAACGGAGACGTAGATAAAATGGGCGGCATGTTCAGTAAGCCAAAAGTACCAGAGGTTCAGGCGCCACCGGAGCCGAAAGTTGTTCGGATGCCAACGGTTGATGATCCGAACGCAGAAAAGGCCGCGTCTCGCTTCAGAAAAGCAGCGATGAGCCGCAAGGGCCGCCGGTCCTCGATCCTCACGGACAATCTTCGAGAAGCAACCGGTTCATCCGGGTCAAGCCTGGGAGGCTAAGCAGGGATGAAGCCCGCAATCAAAGAGCTATTAGGCATCGGTAAAGCGATGCACGGGAGCAAGAGCACGGTCAATAGCCTCTGGCAGGAGATCGCGCTCAACTTTTATCCTGAGCGGGCGGATTTCACCACGACCAGGAACGAAGGTGAAGAATACTCCGATCATCTTTACGCCTCATACCCGGTTCTCGCGCGGCGAGAGTTGGGCAACATCATGTCCTCGCATCTGAGGCCGCAGAGTCAGAAGTGGTTCACTCCTGCCGCTGGCGAGGAAGATGAGTTCAAAGAAGGCTCGGTGGAGTCTATGTGGCTCGAATATGCCCGCGACATCCAGTGGGCGCAGATGTACCGGACCAAGACAAACTTCGTAAAGGCGACGAAAGAGGCAGACCACGACTATTCGGCGTTCGGTAACGTCGTAATGCGCGTGACTCTGAACTCCAATCGCGACGGCCTGCTGTATCGCAACTATCACCTTCGGGATTGCGCATGGTCGGAGAACGCTGATGGTGTCGTTGATACGATGTTCCGCGAATGGAATCCTTCAGCACGCCAGTTGAAAGAGCTTTTCCCAGACAAGATCGCCAAGGAAGTTCAGAAGGCTTGCGAGAAAGACCCTGAGAAGAGGTTCCGCTGCATGCACATCGAGGTGCCGGCGCGGAGATACTCCTATGAAAGCAGGTTCGGCAAGGAATGGGAATTCACGTCGATCTTCGTTGATGTCGACAACGAGACGGTTCTTGAAGAAGTTCCTCTCAACCACTTTGATTATATTGTTCCCCGGTGGGCCACAGTCTCCGGGTCACAATATGGCCGCTCGATGGCAACAGCAATCTCTCTGCCGGACAGCCGAACGATGCAGGTTGTTACTCGTACGCTTCGTGAAGCTGGCGAGAAATATGTTGACCCGCCCATGATCGCTGTTGGCGACGCGATTCGCGGAGATATCCCCTTGTATGCTGGTGGTGTTACCATCGCAGACATGGAATATGACGAGAAACTTGGTGAAGTATTGCGTCCAGTTTCTCAGAATCACGGGGCTATGCCGATCGGGTTCGAGATCAACAACGCCCTGAAAGAAGACATCCGTCACGCTTTCTTCCTTGACAAGATTCAGTTGCCGGAAGTCAGCGTTGAGATGACTGCGTTCGAAGTTCGGCGCAGAATTGAAGAGCATATCCGTTCAGCGTCTCCGTTGTTCGAGCCGATCGAGAAGGAATACAACGCTCCGCTCTGTGAGTTGACGTTCAATCTTCTCATCCAACACGGCGGAATCCCTACGGATGAGATGCCTGAAACCCTTGGCGGCAAGGACATCAAGTTCTCGTTCTATTCTCCGCTGTCAGACGCAACGGACCAGGCCGAGGCAGCCATCTTCGTGGATGGGTTGACCCGCGTCCTTATCCCGGCTTCTCAGGTTGATCCGGCCCAGGTACAAAACGTGAACATGACCAAGAGCACACGTGGAGCACTGAAAGCAGCAGGATGGAAAGCAGAATGGTTCAACCCGGAAGAGGCAGTTGATGAAGAGCGCGCCCGTCTTCAGGAAGCAGCCGAGGCTCAACAGCAACTTGCAATGGCTGGAGAGATGGCAAATACTGCGCAAACTGGTGCACAGGCAATGCAAACAGCGAGTGAAATTCCGACAGAATGACAAACCCGATTGACTTCTGGGCCGACGCGACACCCAGTAAGGAAGAAGTTCACGCTATCAATGCGGTAGTCAGGGGCGAGGCCACAGAAGGGCAGCAGCGGGTTGCCATGAAGTGGATTCTGCACAGGGCCTGCTGCGTTGGTGTGGACACATTCCACCCAGACCCTTATACTTCCGCACACCGACAAGGCCGCAGGGCCGCGGGACTGCTTATCGCTTCCCTTCTTGTCAAAGGGGTACCGGAAGATTCCCCAGACAATGAAGCCCCTGAAAAACTCGACGAGGTAGAAGACAATGGCTGAAGAAGAAGTTGTAGAACAAACCGAGAACGAGGCTCCGCAGGACGAAGCTCCGCAGGAAGAGCCGAAAGCTGAAGAGGCACCAAAGGCGGAAGAGCCGCAGGAAGAGCCGAAAGAGCAAGCGTTCTGGAACGAAGACTGGCGCACGAAGATGGCGGAACACGCCGCTGCCGGCGACAAGAAGATCTTCGACAAGGAAATGAAGCGCCTGCAGCGTTTCACCGATCCAACTGCGATCTACAGCGGCTATCGTGAGGCTGAGTCCAAACTGACAAGCGGCACCTTGACAAAGGTTCCCGGCAAGGACGCGACCGAAGAAGAGATCAAGGCATTTCACAAGACACTCGGTGTCCCTGAGAAGCCGGAAGAACTAGTTTCGAACCTGGAATTGCCTGACGGCGTGACTCTCGGAAAGCAGGACAAGGCCCTTGCCAGTGAGTTTGCCGAAAACATGCACGCCGCAGGCTTCACACAGAATCAGATGAACACGGCTTTTGCCTGGTATCTGAAGAATGAAGAAGAACGTTCGGCCTATGTCGACGAAACAGACGACGCGAACAAACAAAAGTTCAGCAAGGAACTGAAAGAAGAATTTGGCGGCTCGTTCAAGCGCAACATGAATGCGATGGGCGAATTGTTCACGATGGCGCCCGGCGGGAAAAACCTTGATAATGAGGGCGCTTTGATCAATCGCCTCTTGGGTGGGCGCATGGCAGACGGTACAATTATCGGTGACGATCCGGACATGACGCGCTTCCTCGTGACGCTCGCCACAGAGATTAATCCAGTCTCTACAGTGGTCGACGATCCGGGGGGGTCTGGAAAAGGCATCGAAGATGAGATAAAAGATATTGAGGGAATCATGCGTACAGACCGTAGGTCTTACAATAAAAATTCCCAAATGCAACAGCGCTACCTAGAACTATTGGGAGCGCAAGAGAAAATGAAGGGCAAGTAAGCCCTTCATACACGCTGTTCGAAGGCGCTTCGAATTGGAATAGGCGGCCCCGCAAGGTTAACCCGCTGACTGGCCATACTGGAGAGAACCCGGACGGAACGGCATCTATTCAACAGATGAAGAGGTGTCATCGAAATGGCTAGTAGTTCAGCCCCACAAATCCAGTATCGGAACGAGCTGGTAAGTGAATTTGAAGAAGGTATGTCTTGGCTTCGTCAGACGACGACTACCGAGGCAGTCATCAAAGGCAATCAGGCAACTTTCCTGGTCGCCGGTTCTGGCGGTGCTTCCGCTGTTACGCGTGGTTTGGATGGTAACATCCCGGCTCGTACCGACAGCAACACGCAGAACACAGCAACGCTTGTCGAGTGGCATGATCTCGTGCGCAAGACTCGCTTTAACATCTTCCAGTCGCAGGGCGATCAGCGCGGCCTGATGCAGTCGACTACCCGGAAGGTTCTCAATCGTCGTATGGACCAGGACATCATCGATACCCTGGACACCGCATCGAACAATATGGGTGGT
>SPJK01089715.1_pt1 | contig 18984 bp, 13 predicted proteins | sample 3741771 | NCBI WGS metagenome assembly SPJK01 (sample SAMN10925997, study PRJNA522277) | cold seep metagenome | isolation source: Elba SIP-enriched marine methane seep metagenome, extraction at timepoint T2 | place: Italy: coast of Elba, Mediterranean Sea
AATCGTGGCGGCGACCCGGAGCGTCAGCTTTTCGCGGCGGCGCACAGAGCCATCCCCTTTGGACTGGCTGGAACTGCTCAGACCAATCGGATTCGTCGCATCCGCGCCTGTCGGCCAGGCATCCGCGATGCGCTGGGGCACCCCTAGGAACTGAGAAAACCCCACTTCGTCAGAGCCGGACCTGCTGCGCGACGAGGCGTTGGAGATTTCAGCACGATCGTCAATTTCGATAACCACGGTCATGATGTCGCCTTGCTGCAAAGCACGCCGGTCTCCCAAGAGAGATTTGCGATCACCTGTCCAAAGCGAGGATTGCTCAAGCGCGCTGCGCCGCTGCATATTTTCTGGCAGGGCCGAGTAGACCATCGCGTTGTGTTCGCGGCCTATGATGGGCGGCGTGAAGCTTGGTGGTTGGCCAATATGGTCGACGCGGTTGCAGGCGGTGAGCGTGGTTACGGCACATAGTAGGGGGAGCAGGCGCATGGCCACCGATCCTTGTGTTGGAGAGAGGCGTGAGGCGGCGCTGTGGCAGAGACTGCGAAACCGGCGGGTCTGAAACGGTTCAAAAAGCGACATGCACAGATCCGTCTTCATGAATGGTGCCATAGAGGCTTGCTTTGGAGGACAGGTTCAACACGCGGACCCGGTCGCCCGGACTGCCGCGCCCCAGAGCGCGCCCCTCTGTTTGAATGATCAATGTGCCTCGGGTGAAGACCAGTTGAATCAATTGATTGCGTTCCACCGTGGCAGGCGGCCCTATATGTCCACCCATGATGGGCAGGCCGACATAGAGGGCGACTTTGGTTTCCATTCCGACGAGCTGTTCGGGCGCGGAAAAGGCACCAGGAACGGCTTCTTCAAGCTGCTTGATGTCGGATGGCATGAGCACCGTTCCGGGGCGGATATTGCGTGTGGCCACCATCGTTTCGGCCATGAGCGCGCCGGCACTGGCCAGCCAGAATATGGAAACCAGCCAGCGCATTACCGAACCTGCGTGGTTGCGCCGAGCATTTGGTCCGCGGCTGAAATCACCTTTGCGTTCAGTTCATAGCCGCGCTGCGCTTCGATAAGTTCGGTGACCTCTCGGACCGCGTCGACGGAGCTGTCTTCGAGATAGCCTTGGCGCAAGGTTCCAAGCCCTTCGGCTCCGGGGACCGCAACGATGGACCCGCCGGAGGCTTCGGTTTCGAGAAACAAGTTGCTGCCAATGGCTTCTAGCCCCTTGGGATTGGCGAAACTGGCGAGGGTAAACTGGCCAAGCAATTGCGCCTCAGCATTCTCCGCGAAATAGGCATAGATTTCGCCATCGGCATTAATGGAAATCGAACGCGCCTCGGTCGGAATGACAACTTCAGGGGCTACAGGGTAGCCATCATTGGTGACGATCACCCCTTCCGCATTGCGTTTGAGCCCCCCATCGCGGGTATAGGCGGAGGCACCGGACGGCAGCGTCACTTCAAAGTAGCCGTTGCCTTCAATCGCGATGTCGAGGTCGGCGTTGGTAGCGGCCAGGGAACCTTGTTGCAAATATACCGAGACGGAAGATGGTCTGACGCCTAGACCAAGCTGAACCCCGGTGGGCAAAACCGTGCCATCGGACGCGTTTACAGTGCCTGCACGACTGACCTGCTGATAATGCAGATCGGAAAACTCAGCGCGGCGTGCATTGTAGCCTGTTGTGCTCATATTGGCGAGGTTGTTCGAGATCACCTCAACGCGCATTTGCTGCGCGGACATGCCGGTGGCGGCGATTTTCAAAGCGCGCATTGGAATTTCCTTTCAAAAACTTGGGTCACCGACTTTGGACAAAGCCGCCGGGATCGTGGGTTCGGATGAGATTGGCGTGTGAGAGGTCTCACTTGATCATCGTGCGCACCGCGCTGCGGATGCGTTCGTTTTCCGACTCGGCAAAACTTTGCCCTGCCTCATAGGCGCGCTGCACCTCGATCATTCGGGCGATCTGGCTGATTGGGTTCACATTTGAGCCTTCGAGCATGCCTTGTTGGACACGCGCGCCCTCCGCTGGAACAAACCCGCCTTCGACGCGGAATGCCACGCCGCCTTCTGCGATGAGCTGCGCCTCTGGGTCAGGCAGTACGACGCCAACTTGCCCCAAGAGCTGGCCATCAGCGCTCAGTGTCCCATCCGGTGCGATAGCGACGCTGGCCGAGTTGGGCGGAACGAAGAGAGGCGCGCCGCCGGCGTCAAGCACCGGATGCCCATCTGCGTTGACGAGATCGCCCTGAGCGTTCGGCATGAAATGCCCGGCACGGGTCAGACGATTTCCTGTTGGGGTTTGGATCAGGAAGAAGCCTTCGCCATCAATGGCCAGATCAAAAGGCCCGTTGGTGACGGTCATTGTCCCGGCGACAAAATCCGTGCGCGGGATGCGGCCTGACGCCATGGAGAGCGACTCTCCACCTGGATTTTTGTGGATGTATTCCGAAAAGATCAGACCTTCTTGCCGATAACCGGTGGTGTTGGCATTGGCGATGTTGTTGGCAATCATCGACATTTCGCGGAGCAGGCCGGTTTGCCGTGTCAACGTGGTGTAGCTGGCGTTTTCCATTCTAGCCCCCGATTATGGTTGGAACGATGTTTTGGTGAAAAAAGGTGACGAGGCTCTGAGTCATGAAATCCATGGTCATCCAGAAGACGACGACGATCGCACCCAGTTTGGGCACGAAGGTCAGCGTCATTTCCTGAACCGATGTCAGAGCCTGAAACAGACCGATGACGACCCCGGCGGTCAACGCCGCGCCCAAAATGGGCAACGCCATGACGACAGCGACCCAAAGGCCGGTCTGCATCGTGTCGTAAAAGATCGCTTCGTTCATCATGACGTTTGTCTTCCTAAGCCTCAGACCGGCATCCGCAGGATTTCTTGATAGGCTTCCACAACTTTGTTGCGGATGGTCACCGCGGTCTCAACGGCGAGCTCGGTCTGCGCCAGAGCCTGCACGAGCGCATGTGGATCGGCGTCGCCTGCCATAGCGGCTTTGGCGATTTGTTCGCTTTCCTGAAGGGTATTCGCGAATTTTTCGTAGCTCTCAGCAAAGCTCTCGCTCACGCTGTTTTGAGCCGTGTCTTCAGTGGCTTGTTGCGGTTGCGTGACCTGTTTGGTCGCCTCATACCGCTGGTTGGCAAAAAGTGATTTTACGTCCATGGGTTAGGTCCTCCTTTGGGTGACATTACGCATTAGCGCCGCAGCAGTTCCATCAAACTGCTGGACATCTGCCGGGTCTGGTCGAACATTTTCAGATTGGCTTCGTAGCTGCGTTGCGCCTCGCGGGCGTCGGCCAATTCGATCAGCAAATCCACGTTTGACCCATCGTAGTGACCGGTCTCATCCGCGAGCGGGTGGGAGGGGTCATACAGGCGCTTCAGCTCGCTGCGGTCCAAGCTGACACGGTTCACTTCAACATGGCCCGCGTCGTCGGATGCCCTGAAATGCGCAATCTTGCGGCGGAAACCGGGAGTGTCCGCGTTGGAAATATTCTCGGAGACATGCAGCAGCCGCTGTGTTTGCGCCTGCATCCCTGAGCTTGTCAGCGAGAGGGCGCTGGAAAACATGTTCATCTAATGTTCCTTTCGTCTCTTGATCTAGGTCTATCTGCCGTCGATTGACGTGCGCAGAATGGTCATGGAGGAGCGATAGATCGCCAAGGCGCGATCATGGTCTCGCTTGGCTTCAACGGATCTGAGCATTTCTGACTCGACCGACACCGAGTTTCCATTTGGATCGACCCGTGCGACTGGATCTTCGATGATATCGGCTTCGGCAATGGCGGAGGAGGTGGACATCGCTCCGTTCAGATGCGCCGCTCGCGTGGCTTTTTGGGCGACGGCTGCGTCGTTGGAACGCAACGTGTCTTTGAAGGGCGCAACATCCATCGCGCGATAGCCCGGCGTATCGGCATTGGCCATGTTGCGGGCGGTCAAAGCCTGTCTTTGCCCGGCATGGCGCGCCATGGAATAGGCCATTTGAAAAATCTCTAAATTTTGAAACACGGCACTCGCCTCATGGAAGAATCTGTTTCTCTTCAACCAAGGCTTAACGGTGATTCCTTTAGAAAAAGTTTTCGAGAACTTTGATGAAAGGCTGAGATACCATGGAAGTGACGCAAGATTTGGAGCTGCAAGGTCTGATGGCCGCGCTTCAGGAAATTCGTGCCAGCAGGCCTGTCGGGTTCATAACCGATGTATCGGCAGGTGTTTTGTCCGTCCGCGGCTTGTCGCGTTCAGCAAGGCTTGGGGATCAGGTGGATATTTTTGCAGCCTCCGGTGCCCGTTTATCGGGTGAAGTGCTGCGCCTGCGTCCAGATGCGAGCATTATTTTGCCCGCCGGATCGCTTGAAGGCGTGAGTATCAACGATGAGGTTCATCTCCATGGGCCCCTGCGAATCGCGCCTGCGGATTCCTGGGTTGGACGGGTGCTTGACGCGTCCGGTCGGCCGTTGGATGGAAAACTCCTTCCGCGCGGCCCGAAGTCGCGGCCCATCGAAACGGGGCCTCCGAATGCAGCGTTGCGTCGAGCGATTGGGGGGCGGCTTGAAACCGGGATGGCGGTTTTCAATACGTTGCTTCCGATTGTTCGAGGTCAAAGGGTCGGACTTTTTGCTGGATCCGGCGTCGGCAAGTCGCGACTGCTCGCCCATTTCGCGTCGCATATGGACGCGGATGTTGCTGTTATTGCTCTGGTTGGTGAGCGGGGCCGTGAGTTGAGGGACTTCATTGAGAACGCCCTCGGAGCGGCGGGAATGGCGCGGTCCATCATCGTTGCCGCGACCTCGGATCAATCACCTTTGGAGCGCAGGCGCTGTGCTTTAACGGCGATGACAATTGCCGAGCATTTTCGCGACCAAGGCAAACAGGTGCTCTACCTTGCCGATTCTGTAACGCGATTTGCCGAAGCGCATCGAGAGGTGTCCGTGGCCAGTGGCGAGGATGTAAGCTTGCGCGGCTATCCGGCCTCGACCGTGCACCGCATTACATCGCTATGTGAGCGCGCTGGGCCGGGGCAAGATGGGCAGGGCGACATCACGGCGGTCTTCTCGGTCCTCGTGGCGGGATCGGATATGGAGGAACCAATCGCAGATATCGTGCGCGGCGTTCTAGACGGTCACGTCGTGCTGGACCGGGGTATTGCGGAACGGGGGCGTTATCCTGCGATTGACGCCGTGCGGTCCGTGTCGCGAAGCTTGCCGGATGCTGCCAGCCAAGCCGAGAATGACACGATATCCAAGGCACGGCGGTTGCTTGGTGCGTATGACGAATCGGCTTTGATGATCCGGTCGGGCCTCTACGCGGCAGGATCAGATCCGGTTTTGGATGTTGCCGTTCGGGCTTTTCCTGAACTTGATGCGTTTGTCGGGGCCATGGAGCCGGGGTCGAGTTCCGACAGTTTCGCGCGTTTGTCGTTAATGCTGAGAAAAGCCGGTGCGACGGAGGCTCTCAATTTCGCGTGAACCTCGCAGTCGATTTTGTCTTTTCGTGCGTGTGGTTTTGCTGGGCGGGTTTGTTATAGTGCCTGCAAATCGGGTGTGGTGAAACGACGGGCATGGGGTGAGATGATGGCGAGCATTCACAGTGTACTGCATTGTGCGAAAACGCTTTTTGGCAAAGGGCTGGGCGGTGCCACGGCGCTTGCGGTGATGATTGCGCTTAGTTTGAGTGGGCCGGCCGCAGCGCAACAAAAGTCCGAACGGGCCTATGTCTTCGGCAACTCTTTGATCAACCATGCCACCGATAGCGATGAAACCACGGTACCGCATTGGATGGCGCTTATGGCGCGTGAGGCCGGGCATCAATTTCGGCTGAGTGGTCAGTGGGGGTTTATTCGTGATTTTACGCGCAGCTTCCCGCCGCAGCCCAATTGGTCATTCCGCCGGGTGCGCAATGCCTGGTTCAATGAGCGGTCCAGCTTCGGACGCGCGAATTTGACCAATGTTTGGGTGAACCCGGCCAATTTCATCCAGTTCAACTCTGTCGACACGCCCTATGACGGTGAGAATCCTACCAATATATCCCCCTTGGCGGCGACGGCGGAACTTCTGACCTGGGTGGCCATCGAAGCCCCGGATGTCGGCATGTACATTTACGAAGGCTGGCCTGAGATGAATTCCATCACGCGCAGCTTTCCCCCCACGCAAAGCGCGTTGGCGAATTATCATCAGCACGCGATGGGGGACTACGCCGTTTGGTTTGATGACTATGTCGCGTCATTGCGCGCGGCCTTGCCGGGACAGGACGTCAATCTGATCCCGGTCTCGCGCGTGTTGTCCCGTGTGATGACAGAGACGGCTCTATCGGAATTGCCTGCGCTGACGTTCTACTCGGACGACGCCCCACATGGGACAGCGGCGCTGTACCTGATGGCGGCGATGGTCACGTACAATACCATTTATGATGAGCCGGTGCCGGATGCGTTCCGTCCGCCAAGTTCCATCGCTCCTGAGCTGCGCGCGACCTTCCCGATTGTGCGTGATGCAATCTGGCAAGCTGTGCAGGAGTGGAAGGCCAATGCGCCTGAGGGCAACGTCTTTTCCACAGGTCCGGTCTCTGCTCCTCAGCAGCAAGCGCCCGCTGAATTCGCTGAGGAGGAAGGGGAGGGCGCGGAGGGTCAGGTGCCGCCGAACCGCTTTCCGGCGCAGCCAACGAGCTATGACGAGCAACTGTCCAATCCCCCCCTCGCGATGGGGCTAAACGGAATTTCTGACTGGTCGACCCAGCATCCTTTCTTGGACATGATGAAATCTGCGCGCCCGTGGATCGGGCATTCCAACGATCAGTGGGGGGCGTTCGAGAACGAAGACATTGTGAAAGCCGGATTGCTGGACGATTTGGGCTGGCCGCTTGCTTTGCCAGAAGGTGCGCGGGCGATTGAAGCGATCATCATGACCGATCAGACCGAAGAAGCGACGCATCTCGCAGGGCGTTATGTGTTGCGGTACGACGGCAAAGGGACGTTGGACGTCACGGGTCGCGCTCAGGTGGTCTCTCGCAAGGATGGAGAGATTGTTTTTGACTACCAACCCGGCGAAGGGCTGGTTGCGATTGTCATCGTCAACACCGATCCCAACGATCATCTGCGCAATATATCCATCGTGCGCGAAGATTACCTCGCGCTGTACGAAAGCGGGGCGCGGTTCAACCCATTGTGGCTCGCGAAGATCGAGAATGTACGGTCGTTGCGCTTCATGGACTGGATGTCCACGAACGGGTCTGTGAGCTCGACATGGGACCGACGTCCGACGGTGGATCACTACAGTTACGTACCGCTTGGGGTGCCTGCGGAGGTGATGATTGATCTGGTCAATCTGATTGGTGCCGATCCGTGGTTCAACATGCCGCACATGGCCGATGATGATTACCTGCGCCAGTTTGCGCAGCTTGTGAAAGACACCTTGAACCCTGAACTGAAGGTCTATGTGGAATATTCCAACGAGGTCTGGAATTTCGTGTTCCCGCAAGCCCATTACGCCGCTGAACAAGCGCGCATTCGCTGGCGCCGCAAGGCGGGCGATGACGCTTGGATGCAATTTTATGGAATGCGCAGCGCACAGATGGCGCAGATTTGGACCGAAGTGTTTGGTGAAGATCGCGCAGACCAGCTTATCCCAGTGATTGCCACGCATACGGGCTGGATTGGTCTCGAGGAGTCAGCCCTCAATGCGCAGCTGTGGCAAGATGAATCCGCGGATAACTGGCCGCCTTACGTTTACTTCAAAGCCTATGCCGTGACCGGCTATTTCGGGTTTGAGATGGGCAATGAAGAGGGTGCGCCGGATGTGCTCGATTGGCTGGCACAGAGCGCCGACACGGCGCGTCAGAACGGCCAAGGGAGAGGGCTTTCAGGCCGCCAATTGGATGCCTTTGTGGAGGAAAACAAGTATGAAGCCGCCAATAAGCTTGTCGATGCGGGCCTTCGCGAGGGATCCTTTGGTGAGTTGGTCAACGAGATCTTTCCCACACATGCCAAGATCGCCGATGAACATGGGCTTACGCTCGTCATGTATGAGGGCGGCACCCACGTGTCTGTGAGCGGTGAGTTCTCCCGCAGCGATACTCTCATCGAATTCTTCAAGCAGTTCAACTATTCCGAAGAAATGTCGGGCCTGTACCGTGATTTGTTGATCGGTTGGAAGGCGGCGGGTGGCACCATCTTTAACGCGTTCGTCGATGTGTCCTTCCCGAGCCAATATGGCAGCTGGGGCGCGCTGCGCCATTTGCAGGATGACAACCCCCGTTGGACTGCGCTTATGAACTTTAACGCAGGCAACGAGGCTTGGTGGGAAGCCCGCGATCCGAATGCGTTTACGGGTGGTCGCGTCCTGTACGGCAGTGCCGAGACGGATGAGTTGAACGGAACGCCCAAGGCGGATTTGATGGATGGCGCTGGCGGGGATGATGTTTTCATCCCAGGTGGCGGCATCGACAAACTCATTGGCGGCGACGGTTTTGATGCCGTTTTATTGGCAGGCGGTCCAGCCGACTACGGGTTCCGGCGCGATGAAGGGCATCTCATTATCTTAGGCGAAAGCGGTGAGGTGCATCTCGATGGGGTCGAGATGCTTTGGTTTGAGGCTGAAGAGGACCTGGCCATTATGACCGAGGACTTACGCTAACCCGCCGCGATATCGGGCGATCCCGTCAATCAAGGTTTCCGCGCCGAGTGCTGCGCGGAAATTTTGCACCATATGGGCGCGCCCTTTGGTGCTGAGCGTGCGGGCCAGTTCAGGATCCTGCGCCAGCTGTGCGATCCCATCCGCCAAGGCTTCGGGGTCTTTGGGCGGTACAAGCAGACCAGTCTCGCCGCTTTCAATCATCTCCGGGACGCCGCCTGAGGCGGTCCCAATGGTCGGCACTTCGCAGCTCATCGCCTCCATATAGGCCACGCCCAGCGGCTCATGCCAGCTGGCCAACACAAAGATATCAGCCTCCAGCAGCTTGCCGCGCACCGCGTCGGCGTCGATCGGACCGAGCAGCGTCACGTTGTTTTCAAGGCTGAGATCTTTCATCGTCTGTTCCAGCACCGAGCGAAATCCGTTACCGCCGTCGTCATCTTCGCCCGCGATCTCAAGCTGCACATCAAGTCCACGATCCACGAGCAGACGTACCGCTTGCATCGCGTCCTGATGTCCCTTCACAACATGCAGGCGCGCGCAGCTGAACAGACGCAAAGGACCCGTGCCAGTGTAAGGCACGTAAGGCGCAGTGCGGCTGAGCACATTGGTGTCCACCCCCATAGGCCGCACGCTCACATCAGATGGCATATCCTCGGGCATCTCTTCGCGCATTTCGCGCAGTAGCTTCTGGGTAATCACCGTGGCAAACCGAGCATCGCGCCATTTCACGCGCTGACCCGGTCCGTAATCGGACAATGGCCCATGCAATGTGACACTATATTCCGGCCCGCCCATGCGCCGCGCCATCGCGGCGATCAAAGCGGTGCGCCCACAGGAATGGGCGTGCACGTGGTCCAATTTATGGGCCTTGGCATAGGCGCGCAATCGCGTTGCGGCAGGCAAGCTAACGGCGATATCTTTTGCAAAAGCGCGCCCGTCGCGGCGTATCTCGCGCATGAGGGCAGGCCAATTCTGACGCGGTGCGGCGCGCAGAGCATCAAAGGGGTTGTAGGACACCAGATAGGTCGTGCGCGCAATTGCGTCATCCGACCAGTCATGCGCAATCAGCCCGGGCGGAGGAGGCCGTGTGCTGAGCAAATGCACCTCAACGCCCCGTGCTTCCAACTCCGCAATTTCACGCCAAAAGAAGATATGTGTCTGCCCCGGAAACTGCGGAACAAGGTAACCCAATCTCAGGATCGGAACGCTACTCATTGCGCCTGTCCCCCTTGATTGATGGACTGCGGAATGGGATGGGTTTTAAGCGAGGTCATAATTGTAGCAAATTTCACCGTTACAGAGCCGCAATACTGACTAGTTACCGCCGGAACTCCGTTAGGGGTAGCCGAAACTTAAGAATTTGAGAGCGCGCTCTCGTAGTACATGTGACTATATATGACCCCGTCGGTAAGTCTGATCATTCCTGCAAACAATGAAGCGGCCTGGATGGGCCGGTGTCTGGACGCGGTTCTGGCCTCGGAGCCTTTGCCCGAAGATGCACCGGTTCAGGTGATTGTCGTGGCCAATGGGTGCACGGACGCAACAGCGGAGATCGCGGCAGACTATGCGCCACAAGCGTTGGCGCGGGGCTGGGCGATGGAGGTTCTGGACCTGCCGGACGGGGGCAAGCTCGGAGCGCTCGCGGCGGGGGAGGCAGCAGCACAAGCGCCTTGCCTAGCATATCTCGACGCAGATGTGACCGTAGATCCGGCGCTCCTGAAGCAAGTTCACGCGCTCCTAAAAAGCGACGCGCCCCGATACGCGAGCGGTGCCGTGCGGCTGGCACATGTCGCGTCTGCTGTGACGCGCGCCTATGGGCGCTTCTATAGGCATGTGCCGTTCATGCAGCAAACCGCCCCCGGTTGCGGCTTCTTTGCCCTTAATGCACCAGGCCGGGCCGTTTGGGGCGAGTGGCCGGATATCATCTCGGACGATACTTTTGCACGCCTTGCCGTCGCACCCGAGCATCGGAGGGAAGCCGAGGCTGGGTATGACTGGCCGCTGGTGGAAGGTCTGAGCAACTTGATCAAAGTACGCCGCCGTCAAAATGCCGGGGTGGATGAAATCGCGGATCGCTTTCCTGATCTGCTGAACAACGATGTGAAAGGCGGCTTCACGCCCGGGTCGCTTCTGAAAGCGGTCCTGCGCGCGCCGTTGGGGTTTTGCGTCTATGCGACCGTGGCGCTTTGCGTCAAACTGACCCCCGGGTCTGCTCAAGACTGGAGGCGAGGCAGATGAGGCGCATTCCGGCACTGGTGCAAGGCGGCGGGCTGAAAGCGCGCGCAATCCGCAGCACGCTCTTTACGCTTGTGGGCTTTGGCGGCGCGCAAGTGATCCGGCTTGCCTCCAATCTCATCCTGACGCGGCTTCTCTTCCCGGAAGCCTTTGGTCTCATGGCCCTGATCATGGTCATCTTGCAGGGCCTCGCCATGTTCTCCGATGTCGGCGTGGGGCCTGCCATCATGCAGAGCAAACGCGGGGATGAGACACGCTTTCTCAACACTGCTTGGACCATTCAGGCGGCAAGAGGCTTCGTGCTCTGGATCGTCGCCGCGCTGCTCGCCTACCCGATGTCCATGTTGTACAACGAGCCGCGCCTCTTTGAGATGATGCCGGTTTTGGCGCTGACCCTGATCATCACAGGCTTCAACCCAACCCGGTTGATGAGCGCCAACCGCCACCTCAATCTCGGGCGCTTGACGGCAATTGACATCACCACCCAAGGCGCTGGCGCGGTCTGCGCAGTCATTCTGGCCTATCTCACTGGGTCGGTGTGGTCGCTGGTCGCATCCGGAATTTTCTCCGCAGCGCTGCAATTGGTGCTCTATTGGCGCTTTCTGGAGGGCATTTCCAACACGTTTGACTGGGAAAGACCCGCCGCGCGCGAGTTGATCAATTTCGGAAAATGGATTTTCCTGAGCACCGTCGCGGGCTTTGTCGTCAGCCAAGCGGATAAGCTGCTGCTCGGAAAATTCCTCCCAATCGACCAATTCGGCATCTACAACATCGCCTTTTTCCTGGCGACATTTCCTATGTTTCTGGGCAATGTGCTGATCCACCGGCTACTCATTCCGGTCTACCGGGAACGCCCGCCCGGCGAGACGCGCGCTAACTTCCTCGCGCTACGTAAAATGCGCATTCTCGTCAGCGGCGCGTTGATTGCCTTTGTTGCGATCCCCTCCTTCTTCGGCGTCTGGCTTGCGGAGTTTCTGTACGATCCGCGCTATCATGCCGCCGGTCCCATGGTCGTGCTGCTCGCTGCTATGCAGGTGCCCCTTATTATCGCGCTGACCTATGATCAGGCGGCGCTGGCCGCTGGCGATTCCCGGAGCTATTTCGTGCTGCAAGGCGCGCGCGCTGGGGTGATTACCGTTGGGCTTTTTGTCGGTTTGGAAGTGGCGGGTTTATACGGCGCGCTGATCGCAATTGGCGTCGCAGGCCTCTGTGTCTACCCGGTCGTTGTGTGGTTAGCGCATCGGATGTCAGCTTGGGATCCAATTCACGATATCTGCTTTTTCCTATTTGGAGGTATCATGGTAGCGTGCGCTTTGTGGGTGAACGGTGACTCGCTTCGTGCATTAGCGACTGGCGGGTGACTGAGGCGAGACGTTACAGAATCTTGAAATTATCTTGTGTCTGACGTCTCCTTGAATGGAATCTGCCTCAAAAACTCCCAATTTTCATGGGAGGCTTAGAGCAGGCAAAGCGTGAGTGGGTATATGTCCGGGTCCGACAAAGACGCACATGCACTGGAAACGGTGCACTCTGAAATGTCACGGGATATGGGTGACATCTCTGGCGACATCGCAATCGTCGGGATGGCCGCGCATTTGCCCGGCGCTCAGGACATTTCTGAATACTGGACGCTGCTCCGTGACGGGGTATCTGCGATCCGTGAGCTCTCCCCGGACGAGCTGGACGCCGCAGGCGTCGATGCAGCGACCCGCGCACAACCCAATTATGTTCCTTTCGCCGCGCCCATGGATGGGTTCGCCGAATTTGACGCCGAGTTCTTTGGTCTCAGCCCCAAAGAAGCCGCGATTATGGATCCACAGCACCGCAAGTTTCTAGAAGTCAGCTGGCACGCGCTCGAAAACGCAGGCCATATGCCGGAGAATTTCGACGGGCCCGTAGGGGTCTATGCAGGCTGCGGCATGGGCAGCTATTTCTATTTCAACATCTGTTCTAACCGCGATCTGGTGGACGGGACAGGCATGTTCCTGCTGCGCCACACCGGCAATGACAAAGATTTCCTGAGCACCCGGCTCAGCCATATTCTCGACCTCAAAGGTCCCTCACTGTCCGTTCAAACCGCCTGTTCCACATCGCTCGTCGCCGCCCATTATGGCGCGCAGGCCTTGCTAAACGGTGAATGCGATTTGGCGCTGGCCGGGGGCGTCACGATCGAATTGCCGCAGGGCCAGGGCTATCAGTTCAAAGAGAACGAGATCCTGTCACCTGACGGGGCCTGCCATGCCTTCGATCACCGGGCGCAAGGGACCGTCTTTGGCAGCGGAGCCGGTGTCATCGTGTTGCGCCGTCTTGCGGATGCCATCGCGGACCGTGATCACATCTGGGCCGTCATCAAAGGCTCTGCCGTTAACAATGATGGATCCGACAAAGCAGGCTATCTCGCGCCCTCCGTTGGTGGACAAGCTGCTGCCGTGGCTGAGGCCCATGCCGTTGCAGGCGTCACCGCCGACACAATTGACTACGTGGAGTGCCACGGCACCGGAACCTATCTTGGCGATCCCATCGAAGTCGCAGCCCTCACCGAGGCCTTCGAAGAAACCACCGATGACACTGGGTATTGCCGCATCGGGTCTGTGAAAACCAATATCGGCCATCTCGACACCGCCGCCGGGGCCGCCAGTCTGATCAAAACCTCGCTCGCCCTGCACAACCAGCAGCTCCCGCCAAGCCTCGGATATGAAGCGCCGAACCCGGCCATTGATTTTGAGGACAGCCCTTTCAAGGTCAATGACACGCTCACTCCCTGGGAGCACCGCAAAGGGCCACGCCGGGCCGGGGTCAACTCGCTGGGCGTCGGAGGGACCAATGCCCATTTCATCATGGATGAAGCGCCGCAGCGTGCAACTTCAGATGAGAGCGACTGGCCAATCCATGCGTTTTGCCTGTCGGCCCGGAACAAATCTGCGCTCGACGACGCGTCCAAAGACCTTGCACAGCACCTGACCGCAAACTCTGATACCCCACTCGCCGATATCGCCTGGACCCTCAAAAACCGCCGCCGCGCCTTTGAACGCCGCCGCGTCGTGGTCGGCGCGAGTCATGAAGAGGCCGCGGCCAAGCTGAACCAAGGCGACCCGCGCGAGGTCTTTACGCACCGTGTCAGAGCTGCCCCCAAACCTGTTTTCATGTTTCCCGGAGGCGGCGCGCAATATGCAGGCATGGCGCGCGATCTATATGAGACCGAGCCAGTCTTTGCCGAGTGGATCGACGCGGGTCTCGATATCCTCCAGCCCAAGCTCGACTACGACATTCGCGCAATCTGGCTCCCCGAAGACGCGGATCGCGCCGCTGCCGATGAGCGTTTGAAAACACCCTCGGTGCAACTTCCGCTCATTATGATCGTGGAATATGCGCTGGCCAAGCTCCTGCAAAGCTGGGGCGTCGCGCCGGAGATGCTCATCGGGCATTCCATGGGCGAGAACACCGCTGCTTGCCTCGCGGGCGTGATGCGTTTCGAAGATTGCATCGGTCTGGTGCATCTGCGCGGCTCGCTCTTTGACACCGTACCTGCTGGCGGGATGCTCTCTGTGTCCCTCGCTGCAGACAAGCTCGCGCCCTATCTTGGGGACACTCTGGACATGGCGTCGGTGAATGGCCCTGAACTGGCCGTCGCGTCCGGTCCGCAAGAGGCGCTGGACGATTTGCAACAACGCCTCGAGGCGGATGACATCCAATGTCAGCGCGTGGCCATCGATATCGCCGCCCATTCTCGCATGCTGGAGCCAATCCTTGCGCCCTTTGGCGATTTTCTGCGCTCCATTGAACTTTCGCCGCCCCAGATCCCGATCGTCTCCAACCGGAGTGGAAAAATACTCACCGACGCGGAGGCCACGGACCCTGAGTATTGGGTCCAGCACCTGCGCGGCACAGTGCATTTCGCGGATGGCATCACGGAAATTGCGCAAACCGAAGACTGCATCTTTCTCGAAGTCGGTCCCGGCAAAGCGCTCAGCTCCCTCGCGCAGCAATCCCCCGCTGTCGACGGGGACCAGATTATCAACGTCATGCGTCACCCCGAACATGATGTGGCGGATGATGCTTATTTTGTTGGGGTTTTGGGACGCCTCTGGGCCGTTGGGATCGAGGCCGATTGGGATCAAATCTGGGGCGACGCCGTGCGCAACATGGTGCCCCTGCCGGGCTATCCGTTCCAGCGCAGCACCTATTTCATTGAGCCCGCCACGCAAACTGCCGACGTCGTTCCGACGCATCTCATGCGCCAGGACGACCTGTCCGCGTGGGCGAATGCGCCGGGATGGAAAAAGACCTATGCCGAAACGCCCTACGATGTCGCCTCGGGAGATCTGGGGCCAGCGGAAACCTGGCTCGTCTTCGCAGATGAGGCAGGGGTCAGCACGCCCGCCTGCGCGGCGCTTCGCGAGGCTGGACACACTGTTGTCGAGGTTGTCACCGGGGATGCCTACGCACCGCTGGGGGATCAGCGCTACAGTCTTGCGCCGGAACAGGGCCGCGATGGCTATGACCGTCTCATTCAGGATCTGACCGCACAGGGCCTGACGCCCACCCGCATCGCGCATTTCTGGTCGGTGACCGGGGAAGAAAGTTTCCGTCCGGGGTCCAGCTTTTTCCATCGCTGTCAGGAGCAGGGCTTTTACTCGCTGATGTTCCTGGCCCAAGCGCTTGGGAGCGAAGCTGTCCCAACACCGATGCACATCACGGTCTTCTCCTCCGATGCGCAAGCGGTCGCAGGCCATGCACTCCGCTATCCCGACAAAGCGACGCTCTCGGGTCCGATCAAAGTTGTACCGGCGGAAATGCCGGGCATCACTGTCACTTGGTGCGATCTGAGCCTGCCTGCAAAACCCGCCAAACGATTGCGCCGAGCTGCGCCTGCTGATGATACACTCACGGAAGCCGTGCTCGAAGAGATGCTGGCAGAGCCGTCCAATCAGCTCAGCGCTCTGCGTGCAGGCACGCGATATGTGCAAACACAGCGGCCCGCTGCATTGGATATTCCGTCAGATTGGAACCCGGGCACCGACCCTGTTGTTCTGATCACCGGGGGTTTTGGCGGGATCGGTCAAACCTTGGCGCAAGATCTCATTCGTCAGAACAACGCGCGCATCATTTTGATGTCCCGGTCTGAAATGCCCGACCGCGCGACATGGGCCAGCCTCGATCCGGCACATCCTGCAGCCGCGCGTGTGGCCGCCGTTCAAGCGCTGGAAGCGCAGGGCGGCGAGGTGCTTTGTTTGCAAGCCGATGTGTGCAACACCGAAGACATGCAACGGGTTCGCCGTGAGGCAGAGGCCGCCTTTGGCCGCGTCACTGGTGTGATCCATGCGGCAGGTGTCATCGACGACGCGCCGCTCTTGTCTAAGTCCCAAGGCAGCACCGAAGCCGTCTTCACACCCAAGATTTATGGCACAGAAGTGCTAGGTGAGGTCTTCGAGGACGGCGCACTTGACTGGATGGTCCTGTTCTCGTCCTCTTCCACCGTGACAGCCCCGGCGGGTCAGATCGACTATGTGGCGGCCAATGACTTCCTGAACGCCTACGCTCGTTCGCGCGCTGGGGACAAAACCCGTGTTGTCGCCTTGGGCTGGGGCATTTGGTCCGACGTTGGCATGGCAGCGGACGCTATGGCCGCGCGTCTCGGAGAGACGCCGAAAATGCCGCCACGCGCTGCGGAGCAACCACTGCTCGATACATTGACCCAAGACGCCACCGGACGCGTGATTTTCGAGACCGAACTTTCCGCGCAACGTCACTGGGTTCTGGACGAGCATCGCACCAGTGACGGCACAATCATCTTGCCGGGTACGGGATATCTCGAACTTGCGGCAGAAGCTTTGTCAGCCTTGCACGCCCCGCTCCCCTTTTCTTTGCAGGACCTGTATTTCCTGCGTCCGCTGGAAATCTCCGAGACGGAAACGCGCCGCATGCGGGTGCGTCTGACGCCGAGCGATGCGGGCTATGACATGGAGGTGCTGTCCGAGGCCCGGGTTCAGGGCAAAACCGCGTGGCAAAGCCATGCGCAGGCCAGCCTTTCGCTCGCGCCAATGAGCACACCTGCCGCGATTGATCTCGATGCGTTGAACGCGCGCCTCAACGCGCCGGAGCGTGCAGACGCCGGTGGCTCGCTCGTGTCCCCGCAAGAGGCGCATCTCAATTTCGGCCCACGTTGGCGTGTCATCCAATCGCGTGCCTTGGGGCAGGGTGAAGGCGCGGCCGAGCTGACGCTTCCCGACGCCGCAGACCAAGATTTAAGCGACGGCTATCTGCTGCACCCGGCTCTCATGGACCTTGCGACCGGTTGGGCGATGGAGCTGATCGACGGCTATGAAGGCAAGTCGCTTTGGGTTCCGCTGACGTACGAGCGTCTTGACGTGTTCGCGCCGCTGCCTGCTGAGATCGTGTCTGTCGTGACCAAGGTCACGCGTGACGAGGGAGCCTCCGTGGTTCGCTTTGACCTGACCTTGACGGACAAAGCGGGCACCGTTCTCGCAAAGGTCCGCAATTTCTCCATCAAACGCCTCGAAGGCGAGGGGTTCGCGCGCACGCCTGCGCCGCAGCCCAATGAGGTGGAATTCGACGCGCAAGACGGCGTGCAACCGCTCTCCGTCGCGGAAGACCGCCTGCGCCACAACATTTCGCAAGGCATTCGGCCCGAAGAAGGCGCGCAGATTTTCCGTGCGGTGATGGGCCAGCAGACCCATGCGCAGATCACCGTTTCCTCCCTCGATTTGGCCTCGCTGAAGGCGCAAGCCACGCAGGATCTGGCACAAGATGGCAACGGCACCAGCTTCGACCGGCCGGATCTCGACAGCGACTATGCCGCGCCTGAGACCTCCGTGCAGAAGATGCTCGCCGGGTTGTGGCAGGATTTACTCGGCGTTGCAGATGTCGGCATTGACGACAGTTTTTTCGATCTCGGGGGCCACTCGCTGATCGCCGTGCGTCTCTTCGCGCAGATCAAGAAAGCCTATAACGTCGATTTCCCGATTTCTGTGCTCTTTGAGGCCCCGACCATTCGCACCTGTGCCGATCTCATCGAAGGGCAAATTGGCCCACAAGATGAGGCCGAAGGCGAGGCACCCAAGCGCAAAGCCCCGGAGCGCCGCTTTACCCATATCGTGCCGATGCATGAAGGCGCGGCGGGGAACCGTACGCCGTTCTTCCTCGTCGCGGGCATGTTTGGCAATGTGCTGAACCTGCGCCACCTCGCACATTTGCTGGGCGGAGATCGCCCGTTCTATGGTCTGCAAGCACGGGGTCTTTACGGCGATGAAGATCCACACCGGACCATAGAAGAGGCCGCGCGCGACTATATTGCCGAGCTGCGCCAAGTGCAGCCGCAAGGGCCATATATGCTGGGTGGTTTCTCCGGTGGCGGTATCACGGCTTATGAGATGCGCCGTCAGCTTGAAGAGGCCGGCGAGACGGTCTCGCTTGTCGTGCTGCTAGATACGCCGCTCCCGGTGCGCCGACCGCTCCAGATGATCGACCGTGCCATCATCCAACTGCAAGAGTTGAAACGCGGCGGCGTGCTCTATCCATTCCGCTGGGCCGCGCGACGTATCGCATGGGAAATCAGCAAACGCAGAGACACGCCAGACGTCACCGGCGCGGCGCATCAATTTCACAACGCTGAGATCGAGGCGGCCTTTCTTGAAGCTGTCGGGACCTATGAGGTGCGCGGCTGGGAAGGCAATCTGCAGCTCTATCGTCCGCCATTGGTTGGCACGTGGGATGTTGCAGGCGGTCGGCGTGTGAATTCTGAGCGTGCCTATGTGCTCGACGACAATGACTGGACCCAGCATGCCCCGCGCGTTGCGGTAACTGAGGTGCCGGGCGATCATGACAGCATGGTGCTGGAGCCGAATGTGCGCGTGCTCGCCTCGCGCATTCGGGAGGCCATTGAAGCGGCAGAGGCGGAGCATCCTGCGCCGAACTCTGCCCAGTCAAAACTGGCGGCGGAGTGACCCACGTGCCGCGCTTGTTGACGATCATTCTGAACTACAAAACGGCTGAGATGACGCTCCAGTCCACGGAAGCAGCCTTGCGGGAAATGGAAGGGATCGAGGGCGAGATCATCCTTGTGGACAACGCGTCCGAAGATGGCTCATTCGAGACCCTGACC
>SPJK01075310.1_pt1 | contig 18967 bp, 18 predicted proteins | sample 3741771 | NCBI WGS metagenome assembly SPJK01 (sample SAMN10925997, study PRJNA522277) | cold seep metagenome | isolation source: Elba SIP-enriched marine methane seep metagenome, extraction at timepoint T2 | place: Italy: coast of Elba, Mediterranean Sea
CCCCCCATTCGGTTACAGCCGGTGGTGCCCGCCATTTTCGCATCGGTCCATTGTGCTTGAGCAGGGCGCTCGGCAACCGTCACTTCATCCGCTCCGTCAGCGGTATAGGCAATCAATTCCCATTCTGGGCCTTCAATGTCGGCAGGGTTGGTCGTCGTATCACCGCAAGACAGGATGGAAATAAGGCCCATGGCGGCGAGAATAGAGGATAATGTGTGTAGGGTTCGCATTGGTTCTATTTTTGGTAAGATGTTGAAGTTAAGAGGTTGTTCAAATCCTGGATGCCTTCAGCATATCGATCGTATCCAGCCAAAACATGAACTTGGGCCAACAAGAGGCAAGACAGCCTATTTGATTTGGATCTCCACAATCGGGATCTTGATCTCCACTCGGGTACCCTGCGCTTTGCCCGTAGCCTCATCCATCAGATCAATGGTTTCCACCATTGATTCCTTTACCGAGGATTGCTTCAGAATTTCTAGTCGCTTTTCAGTGATCATCGTTCCTCTGGAGCGATAATTGGTCCGGCCTGGGTCTTCACTCTGCAGATCTCGGGCCCGAGCTCGGCCAATACCGTTGTCCTCCACGACGCAAAGAATGGTGTCGTCATCCAAGAGGCTCAGGTGTACCGTTATTTTACCGTCCTTTTTACTGCGCAAGCCGTGCTCCAAAGCATTTTCAACATAAGGTTGCACGATCATCGTAGGCACGCCCAAAATGTCCTCTTCGATATCGTCGTCGACCTTAATGCTATACTGCATGCGGTCTTCAAAGCGCAGGCGTTGGTTGAGGTAGAGATAGTTCTCCAAAAATTCCAGTTCATTCTCTAAAGAGATGATTTCCTCATCGGAGTACTCCAGGCTCTGACGCATCAACTTGGCAAACTTGGCCAGATAACGCGAGGCTGTACTCGGGTCCTTAGAGGTGATATAATTCTGGATCGAGTTGAGTGCATTATAGATGAAATGCGGGTTCATCTGAGCGCGAAGGGCTTTCAGTTGGAGCTGGGTAGCCTTAAGTTCTAACAGTTCGGCTTCCTGCTCTTTTCGTGCAGCCTGGTATTTTACTTCCAGTTCCTTTTGCTGCCGAACATCTACCTCTGCGATGTACTCTTGAATAAACGTATCGTGGCGCACTTGGAAGTCATAGGCCATCTTAAAGTCCTTCCCTTCCGCATAGACTGAAGCGATGTCGCGACATATGTCGGCTAACATTTTGAAGTCTTCCAATTGGTAGGCGTAGTGGTACGCTTCTTCAAAGTAGTCCAATGCTTTTGCCGGACTGCCTAACTCATTCTCAATCTTACCATGCCAGGACGCGATAATCCCCAGGTTGTAGTTGTCGTCTGGATTAAGTTCTTTGTGCAAATGTTCAGCGCGATCAAGCAATTCCAAGGCTTCCTCATAGCGCTCCTCCTCGAAATGAGAGAACCCTAAGTTGGCATAAGCACTTGCCCGGGCTTCCAAGCTAAGGTCATCGCGTGTATCGATTACCTTTTGGAGGTAAATCTTCGCTTTCTCATTTTCTTCTAGAGCCAGATAAGAACGCCCTACGTTCAGGTAATGCCATGCGAGTCGATTGGTCATGCCCAAGCGTTCACACATGCGCACGACGCGGAGGTAAGAACGAACGCTCTTTTTGTATTCGTCATTGCGTTCATAGACCTGCCCAAGGCCGCTGTAGATTAAGCTACGAAAGTAGTTGTCTTTCAATTGCTCCGGCCCTTGCACCTGGTCCATCAGGTCTCCCGCCTTGAGAAACTGTTCGATGGCTTCGGCATAATGGCCGGAATGAAGGCTCATAAATCCGCGCCGGCAGGCGATCTGGCTATCAATTCGCTGATCAGGAAAATTCTTCAATAATTTACCGGCCTTATTCAGGTATTTTTCCGCTTTCTCCAGCTTTTGCAGATTAATACACACCCCGGCATAATCGCAGTATAACTCTGCTAATTGTTTGACGGAGCCTTCTTCTTCCAGGTAAGCAATGGCTTGCTTGGCGGTCTTTTCTGCCTTTTCGTATTGATACAATTGATTTTGCACCACGGCGAGGTTCATGAAGTAGTGATCCATGAATTCAGCTACCCGTTGCTGTTGTAACAATTGCCATTGTTCCTGCAGCAGATCCTGAGCTCGCAATACGTTGGTATAGATATATTGGCCGGCCAACTGATCGATCAGTGCCAGGCGCTGAAGCGTGTCGCTTTCCTGTGCTAATTTCTGTTCTAATAAGCCGGTATCAATCGCGGTATCTTCGGCCGGTGCAAACATCTTGATCGCTTAGCTAATTAGGTAGCTACCGCCACCCGTTAAATGAACAGAGGACTACATTCCGCTTGGAATATAGTCCTCCATTTTTGGTTTAGAAACGAATAGCTTACTGAGGCAGGATACTGCCACAACCATTGTTCCAACGGCGCTTTTTACGGCCGCCTTTAAACTTGGTCATCTCCTTCTTAGGGAGGGGTTTGAGGTCCTTCCCTTTTTTAAGTTTGTCGATGCCATTGTTTTTATCTTTTGCCATGGGTGCTCGGTTTACGGGATGACAAGATAAATTAAGGAGGTATGCATTAGCTCTATTCACATGGCTTACCGGTATAAAAGTACAAAAAAAATTCCAGAACCTAGGTTGAAGCGAAAAGTTAAAGTGGAGCGATTGCCAGTTCATCACCTGGAATCCGCATATTGTCACCAATATACAGACACATGCCTTCTAATTGACTTACAAGCCTTCTTGCAAGCGTTTCATTTGCTCCATGAAAGCCGGTCGGCGGCGGCGCGACACTTCAATTTTGATTTCGTCATCCATAATGAGGTAGCCGCCATCGCCTTTTACAAACTTACGCATGTAGTTCAGGTTAATCACATGCCGTTTATGGACGCGGTAGAAGTTGAATGGGGTCAACATATCCTCGTAGGCCTTGATGGTTTTAGAGGCTGTGATGCGCTCACCGCTCTTCAAGAAGATATGTGTATAGTTATCCTCTGCCTCAAAGCGGACGATATCCTTGATGTTAACAAAGTAAATACCATCTAAGGCCGAAATGCTCATTTTGGTAAAAGCATTCGGGTTGTTCAGGTAGTTCTGGAAAATATCCAGGCGCTTCTCTGTTTGTGTGTTGCCTTTCTTCGGCCGTATACGCTCGACTGTTTCCACCAGCGTATCGGGATCGATCGGCTTGAGTACATAGCCTATCGAGCTGTATTCACAGGCTTTGATAGCGTAGTCTTCGTAGGCAGTAACGAAGATGATCTCGAAGTTAATCGGGCGGAGTTTGTTGAGCAGCTTAAACACCAAGCCATCAGGCAGGCTTATATCCAAGAAGGCTACATCAGGTTTCAGTGCTTTATCTGAGAGCAGTTCATAACCTTCTTCTACGCTACCTGCTGTTCCAACGACCTCAACATCTCGACAATGCTCGTCTAACAGGTTTTGTAGGTTATTTAATCCATTGATTTCATCCTCAATGATAACGGCTTTTATCACGGTTGTTAGTTTTTGGTCAGAAAATTCGCCCGCTCCATTAGCGAACGAGTAAGTTGGTTACCGTGTGTAGCTTTTCTATAGTAGGCTGTAAGGGAAGATACAAAGGTAAGGAAAACAGCCGGATCAGACTAATAGCTCAAGCGGCAGCCTTAGGGTACTTTTGGAATTCTCGTATTGTAGTGTTTTGATGTTCTCTTGTTGCCGTGTTAATGAGCAATGGTTTTCTGGTACCGCTGTATTTCGATCTTCGCTTTACGATTCTTATTTGATTTCACGTCCCAACGAAATGCCGAGGAACAAACACCAGGGCACCCAGACAAAATAGCACTATAGAACTACAAGGCCATCACACTAGAGCACTATTACACTTTCTTATTAAGTTTGTGGGAACCAATATGTCATCACGACTAGTTAGGAATGCCCAAACGACCTGCCAAATTTGAGTCCGCCTATTCACCGATCAAGGAGAAGATCCATGAGGTCATCTTCGAAGCAGACACCCCTTCAGGGCGGTTTTTTGATATTAGCCTGCTCATACTGATCGCTCTTAGTGTATTGGTGGTCATGCTGGAAAGTGTTCCCTCTTTACATGACCGCTTTCTCGATCTTTTCTTCTATCTGGAATGGGGATTCACGATCATCTTTACCATTGAGTATGTATTGCGACTCTACTGTGTCTACCGTCCTTGGCAATATGCCCGGAGTTTTTTCGGGGTAGTTGACCTACTGGCCATTCTACCTAGCTATCTCAGTATCTTGTTTGCTGGCTCGCAGTACTTCTTGGTAATCAGAGCTTTACGCCTGATGCGTATCTTCCGAATTTTTAAGTTAGGTCATTTCCTTAAGGAAGGTCAAGTTATCCTCATCGCGCTACGCGCCAGCCTTAATAAGATCACGGTCTTTCTATTTTTCATTCTGATCCTTGTCACTATCATCGGCGCTATCATGTACCTCGTGGAAGGCGGTGTTAATTCTAGTTTTTCCAGTATTCCGCGCTCCATCTACTGGGCCATTGTCACTCTCACAACGGTAGGTTATGGCGACATTACGCCCATCTCGAATTTTGGCCAGTTCCTGTCGGCCATTGTTATGATCCTGGGTTATGCCATAATCGCCGTACCTACTGGGATCGTGACCGGTGAATTAATCAGCAATTGGCGAGCGCAGTTTACGAATACGCAAGCCTGTCGGTATTGTGGCCGGGAAGGACATGCTGATGATGCCACCTACTGCAAATACTGTGGGAATATCCTAAACTTACCAGAACAGACCGACTAAGCGTTTCCCCAAAGTTCTTCTGCTTGCTTTGGCCAGGTAAAGGCTGCCAGCTTGGTGGGATCGATCCGCCACAGCAGGCTTCCCGAGAATTGCCAGGTCCGATAAGTATCTAGTAGAAATTGTTGTATCTGTTCGTTGCTGTTTTCGGTATCCTCAGCAAACAGGCGGCCTGCTCCGGTGCTGACCACCCAATGCTCCAACTCTGCATCATGTGGCCCATTGATCAATGCCACTATAGGGCGCGAAGCAGCCAGGTAATCAGCCAACTTCGCAGTGAGGATTCCTTTAGTTTGTGGCCCCGACCACGACAACAACAGATTTAATTGACTTTCCTTTTGTAAGTCTGTTGCTGTGCGGTAATCCACTTCTCCATAGTCCAAGCTCAAGTGGCCTAGGCCATGTTGGCGTGTCCATTGGCGCCAAAGTTCACGATCCTTACCCGCGTAGCGCAGCTGTATATGAACAGGATTGATAACGCCTTCATTAATCAAGTACCTGAGGTTCCGAAACAAGAGCGCAGGTGATTGTAACCCTGGATATAAGGAGCCCGTATAGGTAATGGTGAAATTATGCCCTCCTGGTGCCGTCATAAACTGGCTCGGTGATTTCGGCATGGCATTGTACACAAGCTCGACCTTGGGGTGGAAATCCGCCAGGGAATGCGCTAAACCTTCAGAAACGGTGGTTAATCGATCCGCCGATCGAATAATTCGGCGCATCCACCAGCGCTGCAAGCCCGGCCACCAAACATCCTTACGCAAGGCATCGACCGGCAGGTCCCGAAAATCGGCTGCCCAGTGCAGGTGAGGGAAGCGCCGCTTCAAACGAGCGGCCACCCAGTGATCGGCCCATGGGCGAAAGGAACTTACGATGTGGGTAATTCCTTCGTCTTGTACTAAGCCGGTTGCCCAGCGCAAAGCAGCCAGTCGATACGCACGGCCACCATCTCCTACCCACAAGACAAACGGATAGCTGTGGTACAAGCGCCTCATTGACGTTCCCCAGGGTGTAGATTTAGTTTTAAAATCCAGATGCACTCCGGCTTTCCCCAGCTCAGCCAGTTTTGTGCGAAGGTCGAAAGTTGGGATCTCCTTGATTCGTTCACCATCAACCTCCAGGGATGAATCCTGCGGAAACAAACGCCGGTTATCGGTTGTCAGCACATGCACCGATTCAAAATACTCCTGACTATTGTGATACAGGTGGTACCAGCGCTGCGCAGCAACGACTCGAGTTGGAGGAAAGTAGTAGGCTAGAAGGAGAAGCTTCATGTTTGATCCGATAATTCGCTGATGCTACAATACTACAATTTTCTAAGACTATCATCAGTGCGCCGCATTGCGGCTTGTCGTTTGCAGTGGGCAGTGCTACTTCGTAGCTTACAGTTGGCAGTTCGTTGCTACGCAACTTGCAGTACGCAGTTTTTTGAGTTTATGAGATTTTGACTGGATTTAAGGGCTGACGGAAAACTCAAGAAATTTCTAACACCAGGAGAAAGTCAGTACGAAAGAAGGACAATGGAGGAAGGGAAATCAATCGGCTGAAGCGGAGATTGAGAGAGGGGAAGAAAGGGGCCAACAACGGGAAGGTGGCAGGGAGAAACTGCTGATCGGTAATGTAAAGACTATCTGGAAGAATCGCTGCTAGGTCGTCGCGAGAGTAAGCGTAGATGGGATGTGCTACTGCTTTCCGTCGCACGCCTACGGCACGCAAGAGCGGTTGTAAGCGACAGCGTAACCGGTAATCAAGGCCACTAGGATCAGTGCAGCTAAGCACAAGACGGCCGTTTGGAGCAAGATGATTGGCCATTGCTTGAAGAAGTGTTTTCAGTTCAGGTGTCGGCCAGTAGCTAGTCACACCAAGTGCCAGTATCAAATCGGCCTGTAATGCTGGAAAGGCTTCATCTTCGGGTGAAGCGTTGATCTGTCGCTCGGCTGGGATATTGCTTTGGGCCAGCATTTCCAGGGAAATATCGCAACCATAGTATTCGCCTTGGAACTTCATGTCCTGTAAGCGTTCATAGGCAGTACCGATTCCGCAACCAACATCCAGCACACAAGCCTTACCAGCTGGAAGAAATTTTAAGGCTTGTTCGAGGCGGGCACCAAACCAGTAGGCAAGCCAGGGGTTATCGCTAGGCCGATAGCGGCGGCTATAGCTTGGGGCCAAGCGATCAAAAAACTGACGAATTTGTTCGCGGTGAGCAATCAAGGGCTTAGCTTTTTTCCAGTAATTCCTTGACCAAAGCCAGGTACAGGTCACTGACGTGTGCAGCGCTAAAACCTGCTTCTACCTTTTGGCGCGCGGCCTGCCCTTCCCCATTGATTTCCTCATTTGATCGAAGGCCATAGTCAAGTATGGCTTGAACGAGGGCAGAGTCGTCTCTAGGTGGAAGCAATTGCCCAGTTTTTCCATGCTCGACCAACGCGTTGCAGCCCGGCACATCGAAGGCGATTACCGGCCGCCCGATCGCCATAGCCTCCAGTATTGCCCTGGGGAGCCCCTCTCGATAGCTGGGTAACACCAAAGCCTGACACGCTCGAAGGTGTGGCCGTACATCTTTTACTTGGCCCAGGTATTGAAGCCCTGGAAGTTCCTGTGCTGCTCGCCATTCTTCTGGAGGCAAACTATGCGGATGTGTTGGATCAAAAGCCCCAGCCAACTGCAATTCAGCTTCTGGCAATTGAGAAGCCACTACTTTCCAGGCGGCTAGCAATTCTCTTAAACCTTTATCGATCAGTATGCGCCCCAAGAAAAGAAACCGCAGTGGCTCGTCAGCGGCTTTAGGTGAATAACTGTAGTGCGCAAGGTCAATGCCAGAACCGGGTATTCCTACCCATTGTTGCGCTTGCACACCGGCATTTTGTAGCTGTTTTTGGTCATCGCTATTTTGGCAAACTATCACTTCTGTTTGCCGCAAACCTATGCGGTAGAGCCAGGCTGTACGTCGCCAAACCAAGGGGCCTGAAAGGGCGGTTGTACCAAGGCCGGTGATATTGGCAATAGCCGGAACCCCCAGCCACCGGGCAACCCAGCTGCCGTAAATGTTCGGTTTGATCGTAAAGTGAAGGATGAGATCAGGGCGCAGCTGCCGGTAGGAAGTAAAGAGCTGCTTGATCAAGAGGAATTCGTCCCAGGGCTGGCTTCGCTGCGCTTGGAGTTGATCAAGTGCGTGTACGGTGATACCTACCCGACGAAGAGACTCAGCGCTATCATCAATTGGCGCTAAGGCATGAACCGGAAACCCTTCAGCCAGTAGCCGTTGCCAAAGCGCTCGGCGGAAGTGCCAGATGTTGTGCGTTGAATTGCTGACTAAGAGGATCAAGAGTAGGGTTTTTCTCGCGGCGTCTTAGCGGACGCGGCGGGGCGTGGCGATTATGTAGTTCTTCTCGCGGCGTCTTAGCGGACGCGGTGGGGCGCGGCGATTATGTAGTTCTTCTCGCGGCGTCTTAGCGGACGCGGCGGGGCGCGGCGATTATGTAGTTCTTCTCGCGGCGTCTTAGCGGACGCGGCGATTCGCAGCGATATATCTATACAACCCAATACTTACTGTTGGCCTGTTGGTTTTTCTTTTAACCCACCCTCTTATCCCTGCCTGCTCGACAGCCTCGCTGGCAGGCAGGCTTCCCCCGACGATAAACCTGTGCTGACCGCAGCGTCAGTATGTCGGGATCATGGACCTTCAAAATGGAAGGGCGATAAGTACAGATATCTAGGAAGTAGGCGTCCCTCATTAGAGCACCAGTAAGATCGAAAGCCTTCGGATACTGGATTGAATTAGCTTTTGGTCTGATCCGACTGTTGGTCTACAAATACTCCTCGCCAAACTCCTCTCCTACCCGGCCACGGAGGGCTTTGATTTCCTGCTCACGGGACTTTGGGCAGATGAGTAGCACATCGCCTTCATCGACGACGATGTAATCATCGAGACCGGTCACTACGGCCAGTTTTCCTTCTGGAAGGCGAACGAGACTATTGTGGGTATCGTGGAGGAGAATGCGGTCGCCTTGAACGGCATTGCCATCTTCGTTCTTGGGCGCTTCGCCGTGCAGACTGGCCCAGGCACCAAGGTCGCTCCAACCGAATTGAGCTGGAATAGTATAGACATTATCGGCCTTTTCCATGATGGCATAATCGACCGATATATTCGGCGTCTGCGGATATACTTCGTTAATAAAGTCCTGCTCCGCATCCGTATTGTAACAACTCAGATTTTGCCCCAATAAGTTGGTAATCTCCGGCGTATGCTGCTCAAAGGCCTTTAGTACACTGGATGCTCGCCAGATGAAAATGCCGGCATTCCAGAGGTAGTCGCCACTAGTTAGGAAATCGCGTGCTGCTTCAATTTTAGGCTTTTCGGTGAAGCGCTTTACTTGATATACTCCCTCTTCGGTATCCGCTTCACCAAATTGGATATAGCCATAGCCTGTATGCGGCCGATCGGGTGCAATTCCGAGCGTCAGCAAGGCATTATTGACAGCAGTGAAGGCCAGGCCTTTTCTGATATTGTCCAAGAACAGGGGTTCATTTAAAATCAAATGGTCGGAAGGGGCGATGACCAGATTGGCTTCTGGATCGAGTTGTTGGACCTTATAAGCCGTGTAGGCGACGCAGGGGCCGGTATTATTGCGAGAGGGCTCGCCGAGGATCTGGTTGTCGGTTAGTTCCGGCAAGTGCTCCTTGACCAAATCACGATAGCGTTCATTCGTGACGATAAAAATCCGGTTGGCAGGAACCAGTTCATTAAACCGTTCAAAGGTTAAGCGCAGCAGGCTCTTCCCATTACCGAGGATATCCAAAAATTGCTTCGGCCGTGCTTCACGGCTAGCTGGCCAAAAACGGGAGCCGACGCCGCCGGCCATGATTGCAATGTAGGTATGATTAGAGGACATATTTCTTTGTTTAGTCCGACGTCCGGAGTCCAGGGTCCGATGTCGACCTCTTTTACATGGATGGAGGCGAAGGTAAAATTTCGTTCTTAATTCTCAGTACCAGGCTTCGTCTTTCAGGCCTTTGTAAACTTGCTGGATGCCATCTTCCAAGTCAATGGTATGGCGCCAGCCAAAGGCGTGTAGTTTATTGACGTCCATCAATTTGCGGGGGGTGCCATCGGGTTTGGTGAGGTCGTGTTCGATATTGCCTGTATAGCCGACGATGCGCTTAATGAGGTGAGCCAGGTCTTTGATGGCGATATCCTCGCCTGTGCCAATGTTAACCAAGCCTGGTTCGCTGTAGTGTTTCATCAGGTAAACGCAGGCATCTGCCAGGTCATCAGCATGCAGGAATTCCCGACGTGGTGTACCCGTGCCCCAGAGCGTAATACTGGGTTTACCATCGCGTTTCGCTTCGTGGAATTTGCGAATCAAAGCGGGGAGCACGTGGCTTTTCTCCAGATCGTAATTATCGTTCGGGCCGTAGAGGTTGGTGGGCATCACCGAGATAAAATCGCAGCCGTATTGATGGCGATAGGTATCGCAAAGTTCGATACCGGCAATCTTAGCGATGGCATAGGGCTGGTTGGTAGGTTCCAGCGGGCCGGTTAGCAGGCTATCCTCGCGGAGTGGTTGTTCGGCCAGCTTAGGGTAAATGCAAGATGATCCCAGGAACAATAACTTCTTGGCCCCATACTTCCGCGCCGCTTCAATGACGTTCGCTTCGATGAGTAGGTTGTCGTAGATAAACTCTCCGCGGTAGGTGTTATTGGCTAGAATGCCACCTACTTTCGCCGCTGCCAGAAAAACGTAGTCTGGTCGCTGCTCATGGAAAAACTGCTCCACTTCAGCCTGCCGGCGAAGATCAAGTTCCCTGGATGTCCGGGTGATGATATTGGTATGGCCTTCGGCTTGCAGATGCCGCTGGATAGCGGAGCCTACCATGCCACGGTGGCCAGCGATGTAGATGGTGTCGGTTGTGTTCATTTCTTTTCTTCTCGCAGCGACGCGGCGAACGCAGCGTAGCGCGGTGGATTATTTAGCTTTTCTCGCAGCGGCAGCGGCGAACGCAGCAGGACGCAGCGATTTTGCAGGTCTTCTCGCAGCGACGCGGCGAACGCAGCGTAGCGCGGTGGATTATTTAGCTTTTCTCGCAGCGGCAGCGGCGAACGCAGCAGGACGCAGCGATTTTGCAGGTCTTCTCGCAGCGATGCGGCGGACGCAGCGTAGCGCGGTGGATTATTTAGCTTTCTCGCAGCGATGCGGCGAACGCAGCAGGGCGCAGCGACTTTGTAGGTCTTCTCGCAGCGATGCAGCGGACGCAGCGTAGCGCGGTGGATTATTTAGCTTTTCTCGCAGCGATGCAGCGGTTATTCTAAATTGTTTGCAATTCGCCAGATGCCGTTTTTCAAGAGAGATTCATTAAAATTCAATAATAACCCTAGGCGGCAGTCAGATAAGCGAAGATACGTTAGCAGTTGTTTCTTATGAATATTCTTAATTACCTCTACCGATTTCAATTCCACGATCACCTTGTCTTCGACAAAGAGATCTACAATAAAAGCAGGTTCTTGGGTAACAAAAATATCCGAAATTTCTACTATTCGCTGACGATCCACCTTCAAGCCCCGCTTCTTCAGTTGGCTTTCTAAAGCAGCTTCATAAACTCGTTCAAAAACACCTGGACCATAATGGCGATGAATCTTAAACGCTTCATCTAAGATGACGGTGGCGATATCGCTTTCATGCATATCAACAAATTGGAAGGTTTAAAAAAATTACGCCGCGTATCGCCGCGGTCGCCGCATCGCTGCGAGAGAAATCCTCGCTCTTATATAAGACGCGAAACCTTCATTTGTGACATTACTCGAATTCATTTTTTACTTCAAAGCCGGCATCGCGCAGGAGTTGATCACGGCGGAAGAGCTCGATGTCTGCCCGGACCATTTCACTACACAAAGACTGGAGGTCATAGCTTGGTGTCCAGCCTAATTTTTCGCGAGCTTGGGTGGGATCACCAATCAACAACTCCACTTCGGCAGGGCGGAAATAGCGCGGATCGACGGCTACCACTTCAGTGCCTGGCTCCAAATGATAATCAGGCTGTGAACTGCTGGCAACAATACCTTTCTCTTCTACGCCTTCGCCCCGAAACTCCAGCTCTATCCCCACTTCCCGGAAGGCCATTCGCACAAAATCGCGTACGCTAGTGGTGACGCCGGTGGCCAGTACAAAGTCCTCTGCCTTCTCCTGCTGCAGCATGCGCCACATGCCTTCGACATAGTCGCGGGCGTGGCCCCAATCGCGCTGAGCATCCATGTTGCCGAGGTAGAGTTTGTCTTGTAGGCCGAGGGCGATTTTAGCCGCAGCTCTGGTAATCTTACGCGTCACGAAGGTCTCCCCGCGCAAGGGACTCTCGTGATTGAACAGTATGCCATTGCAAGCATACATGCCATAGCTCTCCCGGTAGTTGACGGTAATCCAGTAGGCATACAACTTGGCCACCGCATAGGGCGAGCGAGGATAGAAAGGCGTCGTCTCCTTCTGTGGAATCTCCTGCACCTTGCCGTAAAGCTCAGAGGTAGAGGCCTGATAGAAGCGCGTTTTCTCGGTCAGCCCTAAAATGCGTATCGCTTCCAGCAAGCGAAGGGTACCCATGGCATCGGTATCCGCCGTATACTCCGGCGACTCAAAGCTCACCTGCACATGCGACATCGCCCCGAGGTTATAGATTTCATCCGGCTGCACTTCCTGGATGATACGGATCAGGTTGGTCGCATCCGTCAGGTCGCCATAGTGGAGGATAAACCGCAGGTCACTCTCGTGCGGATCCTGATAGAGGTGATCCACGCGACTGGTATTAAACAAAGAGGTACGACGCTTGATGCCGTGTACTTCGTAGCCTTTCTCCAGCAGTAACTCGGAGAGGTAGGCGCCGTCTTGGCCGGTGATACCGGTTATTAATGCTTTTTTCATAAATTAGGTTTTGGGGATTAGGTATTAGGGATTAGAGGCCCGTTTGAGGTGCGATACCCTTCGCTCTCAATTTGAATTGGAGCTGACTTTTTTCCGGATAGATGATATTAGGGCATTAAGCATTTTACTTATCTCCAATGCATGCTGACGGATCAGTTGATGCTCTTCTTCGTTGATCCAGTTTCTTCGTCTAAAAATGGCCAATAGTGTAATTGTTTCATACATAGATCCACGGGCATAGTACAGAAAACGAAGATATTCTTTACCGAAGAAGCGCCCTTTCCCTTCAGCGATATTTTGAGCAATAGATGTACAAGCGCTTTCCATTTGCTCCATGAGCCGGTAATGCTTTCTATCCGATTCGATTTCATCCATTTTACTAAAAACCAAATCAATAAAAATCATCGCCCTTTGCCAAACCACTAATCTTTCAAATTCAAATTGCGCACCCATAATGTCTAATTTTGAACTAGTTCTAAATCTCCCATTACCTACTACCTCGAATTTCTCCTAATTCCTAAGGCCCAAATCCTAAGCCCTATCCATATAAGAACTAAACCCTCCAAGTGTGACATCATCTTCGCAAAAAACTTCAACTTGCCTGAGGCACTCCGTGGTTAAAAAAACTGCCTAATCTTCCGAATGGGCTTCAGCCAGGTGGTAAAAAAATACGGCTTCAGGCCATTCACTTGCCAGGCCAGGCGGTCTTCCTGGTTGGCGGCGAGGCGGTGGCGGATAGAGGCATTGCTTACTCCGCCAGCCCGCATTTTGACTAGCACCTCAGGCAGATAGCGTGGCTGTACAGCGTGTTTGTAGCAGAAGCGCAGCATCAGTTCGTAATCGGCAGCAGTGCGGAAGCGCAGGTCAAAATTGCCATACTGTTCATATAAGCGGCGACGGACGAAGAATGTTGGGTGCGGTGGCATCCAGCCCCAGCACCAGCTCGTCGATTCATACGGTTGCGAACGCCACTGGCGGACTATCCGCTCGGTATCCTGTGGGTCGACATAGTGGAGATCGCCGTAGACCGCCTCTGCTGTTGGGTCTTCAAATATTGTCATTACCTGTTCGAGCACCTGTGGATGCGCATAAAAATCGTCGCTATTCAGGATACCGACCACTTCACCGGTAGCTTGGGCAATGCCCTTATTCATGGCATCATAGAGGCCCTGATCGGGTTCTGAAATAAACTGCCCGCCTTCATAGTTCTGTAGCAATGCTATGGTACCATCCGTGGAGCCGCCATCGATCAACCAATGTTCGACGTTCTGGTAGGTTTGGCCCGCTACGCTCGCCAGGGTGTCGGGCAGGGTGGCGGCGGAATTGTAGGTGGGGGTGAGGAGGGAGAGTTTCACAGTCCGATGTCCGACGGCCGGAGTCCGGGGTCGGTTTTAGAGGGAAGAAGATAGAGGCCCAGGATTAGACCTAGCGGTGCCCAAAGGTGCCGGAAGTTCATAGTATCCACACTGATGCTTTCGATCAGGATCAAGAGGAGGTAAACGCTTAATAAACCAGTCATTCCTTCAGAAAAAAGCTGCTGCCCTCCTCGTTGGAGAAAAAATATTAGAAGTATCCCTATAGTCAACAAACTAAGTAAACCTAAAGGGCCTGTTTCGGCCCAAGCGCCCAGCCAGCTCGAGTGCGACTCATAGTCAGGAAGGTGAGCGGGATAGTGCCCTTCTTCGCGAAGAGGTGTCAAATGCTTGGCATGTTGCCCGGGGCCGACGCCCCACCAAAGGTTATCCCAGCCCATCTGCCAGGCGGCTTTCTTTAGGCTGGTGTAAGATGTTTCAACTATTTGCATGCCACCAAGCGATAAAACTACTCGCTCTGAGGTAAACTCTGTGTCGTTAAGGTAGGACGCCTCCATCGCTTGCTGAGGAAGCAAGAGAAAGTGCGTACCAAGCAAATAGACAAGCATTACCGAAGTGACTAAACCTACTCGAAGAGATGTGGCTAATCCCCTCATTTTTGGGTCAACTAAGGCCATTCCTAATACAATCAGCAGTAATTCTTTTGATAAGGACAAGCCAGCTACCAGAAAGAGGATGGCCCAGGGCCAAATGGAGATTTTGCCTTCACGCCACCGCCGCCAGGTGAATAGTACCGGAACCATCAAAACTAAGGCCAGCATCCCACCGCTTCCTGCCAGACCGCGAGCTCGCCACACATCCCCCAGGTAAGGGTAATTCTTTACCAGGCCTACTAGGGCATTCTCAACACCGAATAGTGCTAGCAAGTAGCCCCCAATCGTAAGTACTGACATGGCTAAGGCACCAAACGTCCAGGCTTGTAGTGCCTTTTCTGCCCTTACTTCGCCCTCATTCCATATCCAATATATGATCACAGCAGTGAGCAGCACAAGGTATCCTCGACCAATTGCTTCGAGGTAGGCGTCCAAGTCATGCGAGAAGTAGGCAGCTAGATTATTCGCCAAAATATAGGTCAAAAAAGCCGCTAAAAGCCATCGATTGAGGCGATTGGCAACTAACTGCGCCCAGAAGGAACGAATAGGAAAGTGGCCTTTCCAAATACCATAAGCCAGCATCAAAAGCATGCCGACAAAAACCACCTCTGCCAATTGCAATTTGGCTTGAAACAGCGGTAAGTCTACCAATTTAACGTAGGGCAGTAAGAAGAAATACAATAAGATGAGCCGTTCGACCACTAGCGACTAACCACACAGTTTTCCAGCACCAACATATCCATTTTAGTACGCAGGAAACACTCCAGGGCATGCTCGGGAGTATTCACTATCGGCTCATTCTCATTGAAGGAGGTATTCAATAAGATGGGCACTCCTGACTTTTCCCCAAAACGCTTGATCAGCTGATAATAGCGTGGGTTGTCTTGTTCTTCGACCGTTTGCAGGCGGCCCGTACCATCTACATGGGTAACCGCAGGGATCGCAGCGTGTTTTTCCGGCTTAATTTGAAATACCTTTTCCATAAAGGGTACGCTGTCCACTTGCTCAAAGTATTCTTCAGTGGCCTCCAAGAGAATGGATGGCGCAAACGGACGGAAACTTTCGCGCCGTTTGATCTTTTCATTTAGCAAGTCTTTCGCATCTTCTCGCCGAGGGTCGACGATGATAGAGCGATTCCCTAGAGCTCTGGGGCCAAATTCCGCACGGCCTTGGTACCAACCCACCACGCCGGCATCTAGGAGGCGGTCAGCGACAACATCCATCAATTGCTCGTCTTCAATACGTTGGTATTCGATGCCTCTACCTTTGAGAAAATCCTCGATCTGGTCGTTATCGAAACGAATACCCGTATAGGCCTGATGATGAAACCTTGGCCTAGGTTGCCCCTTTGTGTGGTGTAGAAAATATAGTGCAGAGCCAACAGAGGTGCCAGCATCGTGCCCAGCTGGTGGGACAAACAAGCGCTCAAAGGAGGTATTCGCAATCAATTTGCCGTTTGCTACCGAATTTTGTGCTACACCACCAGCAATGCATAGGTTTTTCAAGCCCGTCTTCTCGTACAAACCCTCCGCCAGGTGAAAGATAACCTCCTCACAATATCGCTGTACAGAAGCTGCCAGATCCATATGGTATTGTTCCAAGGCATCTCCCTTTTGGCGAGCAGGGCCGAATTGCTGAACGAATTGATCGGAGAAAAGCGCTTCTACATGGGGAGAGCCCCCTTGCCAACTCATCGAAACGCCCTCCTTAAAGTGGCGGAAGTATCCTGCATTGAGTCGAAACAGCCCATCGTTGGTCAATCGCAGCACATCACGCACTTTGTCGACATGAACCGGTTTACCATAGGGCGATAGGCCCATCATCTTGTACTCATCGCCATAGTGCGGAAATCCCAGGTACTGCGTGAAGGCCGTGTAGAACATCCCGATGGAGTGGGGATAGGACACACTGTCAAACACCTTGATCTGCGTCCCTTTACCTACCCCGCGCATACTGGAGGTGAAATCGCCCATACCATCTACGGTAAGGATAGCCGCTTCTTCAAAAGGGCTTACGTGGAATGCCGATGCCATATGGCTACGGTGGTGTTCGATATATTGGATTTGCGCTTTCCAGGTAGTTGCATCAACGTCAAACGCACTGGCAATATCTTCCTTCAAACTGCGAATGCTGAAGGAGTTTTGCAAACGATCCTTAATGGTCGTCAGCTGGATACCTTTGCGAATCGCATAGAAGGCTTTCTGCAAGAACTTTGCTTTGGGATCCCGTGAGACGGTGACCACATCCACATCTGTGAGTTCGATACCTGCTTCAGTCAGACAAAAGCGGATAGCCTCCACAGGCAGTCCTGCCCAATGTTTGACCCGGCGAATGCGCTCTTCTTCGGTGGCTGCGATTAATTCCGTATCCTGATAAATGCAGGCGGAGGAATCGCCATGATAGGCGTTGAGACCGAGGGTGTACATGTAAAATTTAAGGTTTTAAAGTAGATTCGATGAAATCGGAAGTAGCACAGAGAGGCGGGTCGGCCTTCGCCGCTCACACCTCCGATCCCGACCACCTCCTGAAGGAGGAGTTCGCTTTGTTTGGGAAATAGTAACTAGCACTTTTGTCAACCCCAAGAATTGTTTTATGATTGGCCGCCAACAAGTTGTCGATACAAAGTAGCATACTGATTAGCTATAGCTCCTGGCTGAAACCTCTTAGCGTTCTCGAGGCCTCTCTCTACTAGATTAGATTGATAGGTGTCATTTTCGATAACACGCAGCACGCCCGTTCGAATCGCCTCGATATCCAGTGGGTCCACTAAGCAGGCTGCCCCTGCGGCCACTTCCGGCAAAGAGGAGCGATTGCTGGTCACGACTGGTCGGCCGATAGCCTGCGCTTCCAGTACAGGTAAGCCAAAACCCTCAGCAGTAGATACGAACAGGAGCAGATCAGCTTGCTGGTAGGCTGCACGCATTTCATCATCCGACAGGCGAACATCCCATCGCACTTCCAATTGTAGCGACTGGATTAGCGCTTGCAGTTGCTCTTTTTTTTCTCCAATCAAATGGATATCACAATCAATCGCTTGTAAAGCAGTTAGTGCTCTTTCTTGGTTCTTATTCGCCTTTGTACCGATAAGCAAAACACGAGGCCTTTCCCGGTTAAAGGGCTTAGGTAAATACTGATAGGAAGGATCAATGCAATTAGGAACGACCTGAATCTTACTCCCCCAAGAACGCGGAATATACCGGAGTACTTCATCGCGGGTTGCCTGTGAAATAACCGTGACCACTTTAGCGAAGCGAACCGGAAGGTAGAGCCAAAACAACCACAAGACCCAGCGCGCCGTTCGACTAGGGTGATTCAAGAAGACCACATCATGAATGGTCAGGATAGTCCGTTTTGCTGGGGTGGCGAGTGCCAGGTAATGCACGTCTCCCGTGATATGGTAGACATCTGCTTGCAATCGGCCAGCCCAAAGGAGATTGTAAAGACGCTTTAGCAGGCCTTGACTTTGCTCAGGGCATTCGGCTACTTCTACCTTCACTCCTTCTCCAAAGCCAGTACGTATACAGCGAAATAAGCGTTCAATGCTGAACTGCTGGGGGTGTGGGCGGCGGTGAAGGTGGAGGATTTTTGCTCCCTCTAAATCTCCCTCACGAGGGAGACTCTTTGTGATCGCGAGATTATTCTTTGAGCTGATGTTAAGGAGACTTTTTCCTTACGGTATATTTTCTCGCGGCGGCGCAGTGGGCGCGGCGATTATTCTTTTTCACGCCAAGGCGCAAAGTAGACGCCAAAATCGCGATGTGTTTATTTTTTTCTGGTGGTGGTATCTGCTACTCATTCTTTTGAAAAGCTTCTTGTTTCAGCTCATCGAGCTTCACTGAGATCAGCGGGAAAAAGTATCGACTGTTCACGGCACCAAATCAAGGAGTGCATCGTATATTCATTTCGCCTAAAAGATCAATGAAGAAGATAGCTAGAGGTCTTGGATTTCCTTCTTTAGTTGAGGTAGCCCCCTTTTAACTATACCGTAGATTACGGTATCATCAATTTCGTCATAACCGTGGATGATTTTGTTTCGGGCACCAACCATCTTGCGGGCATTAGAAATCTGAATCGATGGTTCGATCTTCAATATTCTGTTCATGGCTTCTCCAATAATCTCGATCTCCCGTTCGATAGCTCTCTTAAGTAGGGTGTCTTTCTCGAATTCCTCGAAAGAACGAATAGTAGCCATAAAAAGCTCCACATCCGCAATACACTTTTCGATGTCGAATAAGTATTGTTTTACCCGATTATCCATCAATTCGGATTAGCCTGATAAAAAAGCATGCGCGTATCCATCACTTCTTGATGAAAATAGGGGTTTTTAATA